>Ga0308156_1000087_pt1 | contig 289708 bp, 234 predicted proteins | sample PhyAR2_FD_201041 | JGI IMG/M metagenome (GOLD analysis project Ga0308156, IMG submission 201041) | Phyllosphere microbial communities from UC Gill Tract Community Farm, Albany, California, United States - DLSL A.R2 | ecosystem: Host-associated > Plants > Phyllosphere > Unclassified | place...
ACTTTTCCTTATAATGCGACATATGGATGGACAGACCTCCAATTTAATGGCGGAACAATGCAATCTAATGGAATCGATCTGGGTATACAGGGACTTATCATTCGCAAGAAAGACTTTCGATGGAGCTCCACCCTTAACTTTTCCTACAACACCAACAAAGTTACGGATTCACGCTTAATAGCAACAGATATTAGTAACTACATCAATGGTTCGGTTTTAGAAGGGATGCCCTTGGATTATCTATATGCCTATAAGTGGGCGGGCCTCGATGAGACGGGACAGTCACAAATTGCCAAAGCCAACGGTGACATCGTAAAGAGTACGCAAGGGGGACGCAATATATTTGTCCGTGAAGATCTCGTGTATATGGGACGTAAAACGGCGCCTTACTTTGGTGGTTTTATGAATACATTTTCATATAAAGGTATTAATCTCGGCTTTCGCATAACCTACGATCTGGGGAATGTCAAGCGTCTGGAAACATTTGGTAATTATCCGCAATTCCAAGGAACTTTCGGTGGCGTGCTTAACACAAACAAGATGCAGACAGCGCGTTGGCGAAATCCGGGTGATGAAGCAACAACAAATGTTCCGGGCTTAAAAAACATAAATACAAATAGCTTCAACAGGTTTAGGGATTCCGATCCGATGGTCATTGATGCTAGCCATATACGCTTTCAACAGATATCGTTGGGATATAGCGTACCGTCAACTTCACTTAAGCGTACGCCGTTTAAATCTGTCAGTGTAAACGCTGCCGTACGAAATTTAGGTATTCTTTGGAAAGCAAATAAGTTAGGAATTGATCCACTCTACGCGCGTGCTAAAACCTATAATAATTTGCCGCCTACCAAGAATTTTTTCTTAACCATTGACGCCACCTTTTAAAAAATAAACAGCATGAAAACCAAATATATTTTTTTTGCATCGATTTTTGCGCTGACAGCCGTTATGCAGGGCTGCCGTAAATATGTGGAAGTTGAACAGTATAACCGTAGGGAATTAAAGTATACCACAGATTATGCTTATCTCTTAAATAATACAACGGTATTTTCGCCTACTTTTAGTACACCGATATTATCTAGTGACGATATCACTTTTGCTAATCTGGCATACCAACAACAACAAATTGAAAGTATCGCGTGGCCCTATATTTGGTCCTCGCAACTTGTGCCGGATAATACAGAAGATCTCAACTGGTCAAGACCTTACAAACAAATTTATACGGCCAATGAAGTCATAGCTGGCGTGATGCATAGCGAGGATGGTTCAGAGAAGGAGAAGCGTGCGCTCTTGGCAGAAGCGAAAATCCAAAGAGCTTATGCTTATTTTGTGTTGGCTAATCTTTATGGAGACATTTATGATCCACAGACTGCCGGAAACGCAATGGGAGTACCACTGCTTTTACAACCTGATTTATTTGCTTCGCTAAAGCGGGCACCGCTCGCTCAAGTGTATGCGCAGATACTTCAAGATTTAAACGAAGCATTAGTAGATATTCCGACAACGGCAAGCAATAATAGACATCCCAATAAAGCTGCTGTAGAAGCTTTGTTGGCCATTGTACATCTTCATATGCGTAATTTCGATTTAGCAGCGACGCATGCAGATGCTGCCCTTCAATACAATGCAACACTTTTAGATTTACAACTGTTCGCGGCATCGGCATCTGGATACCCTCTTCCGTTCAATCATCCTGAAACCTATTTTTTAAAACAGGTTGGACAAATGATTGATCAACAATTAAATCCCGAGCTTGTTTCTCTTTTTGATACCAAAGATCTTCGACGTACAGTTTATATGCAAGCTGGTACCGGTCAGATGCCAAGTGGCGCATTGCGCTCAAAAAAAATGAGCGTGATGGTCGGTGCTCCTAATGCTGGACCTTCTGTTCCAGAGATGTTACTTATCAAAGCCGAAGTTGCGGCGCGAAAAGGAAATACAGCGACCGCAATGGAATTTGTCAACAAGCTGCGCGCAAAGCGATTCAAGCAACAGGATTTTACACCTTTATCGGCGACCTCAGCAGACCAAGCTTTACAAATCATCGTGGATGAACGCCGACGGGAGTTTTTCGGAACAGGTTTACGCTGGCTGGATATGCGTCGGTTCAATCTTGATGCTAAATTGGCGAAAGAATTTAAAAGACAATTTATAAATCAAGAGTATACACTCAAAATTAATAGTGCTAGCTATGTATATCCAGTAGCAAATAAATATTTACAGCTCAATCCAGAAATAGGTCAAAGACCAATGTAAAATAATATAAGATGAAAAAAGAATTTATTTTTTTAGTACTGTTGTTTGTTCAGGCTGTGTCATATGCACAGCCTCGATTTGACAGCAGTGTTTTTAAACCAGCCAAACCTAGAACATCTGAACCTGTTCAAGTGTTATACGATGCCAAGGATAAAGATCTTGAATTTAGCGATGCAATAAATGCGGCCTGTTTTCTCTTCGAAGATTTTTCATGGAGGCAAATTAGTCTTCCCATGCAAAAAAATTCAGCAGGACTATGGACAGTAGTGCTACCTGTCAAATCGACAACTGCTTTTATTGCTGTAAAATTCTATCAGGGCGAATTTGATCATCCCGACGTAATAGATAACAATCAGGATCGAGGCTATGCAGTAGCTTTAAGTGATGCAAAAGGAAAAGCAGTACCGGGAGCCTTTCTTGGAGAGGCTGCCTTCCAACAGCCTGAGATCGCCGGCGGGGGAATTTTTTCATACTATAATACGCAGCCGGCTGCGATGCCTGCTGACTATATGAGAAGTTTAGCGGATAAGGAGTTTGCCTCATCAGGTAAACAATATCTCCGCTATTTTCAGTCTTTTATGAATTTACAAAAATTTGCTTTGGGAGATGCTTTTCCTGCATATGCCAGAAAGCTGATTACGCAGCAATTACAACAAAAAGATTTAAGCGATGAAGTGCTTGGTCAGCTTTATTCTTTTGGTAACGCAGGTTTACAAGATAAGGAATTAACGCAGTTAATTGAGCAGCGCGTAAATGCTGATTATCCGAAGGGAGCGACGGCGCGATTCATCGCTTATCGCAACACGATGGTAGGCAATCCCACTAACGATGAATTAATCGATATATATGAAAATTTTTTGAAGGATTTCCCCCTTCAGCAATGGCGACAAAGTCCCAATGGTCAGGGATTTATCTATTATGCGGTTTACCGAGGGTTAGGTTCGGCTTATTTCGATACTAAGCGGCTAGACAAATTTGCTAAGCTTTACGATGATATCGATTTCCGCACAGGTAATGAGTTGATGCGATGGAATATTATGCGTGCTTATATGTTTAATACAGTAAGAAAAGATAGCCTTTATCAAGTTTCCGAAGCTGTTTTTCCCAAATTGATCGCTCGACGAAGCGACAATTCTTATCAGGTTGACTTTGAAAATCAGGCACAGGCAGATTCCAATGTGGTTAAAAACTTAAATGACCGTCTCTTTACCCATATCTCCTTGTTAAATGATCTCAAAAAATATACGGAAGCACGGAAATACTTTACGCTGCTCTCCGAAGATGCTAAATACAATAATGCCGAACTGAATGAAATTAATCTTCAGGTTTTAGAAGGGCTTGGCGATGATAAGCAAATCCTGCCTTTACTGGAAATGAGCGCGCGATACAATGCAATGACGCCGCGGATGTTTGACAAACTTAAATCAATTTACTTAAAAGGACACCCCAATGATGAAAATGGTTATCAAACTTATCTGGCGGGATTAAAATCTGATAAAGAAAAAGCCGCAATGCAAGCCTATGTAGACCATAATTGGGTCAATCACCCGATGCCTAATTTTCGTTTAGAAACCGCTGAAGGTCTATTTGTTACGCCAGAAGACTGGAAAGACAAAATTGTGGTCGTGGATTTCTGGGCGACTTGGTGTCGGCCATGTATCATGGCATTCCCAGGAATGCAGCTTTTAGTCGATAAATATGCACAGGACAAACAGGTTGCAATATATATGCTGGGTACCATGCAGACCGGAAATTATAAAGATAAGTCAGTCAACTATGTTCGTAGTGAAGGTTTCCGTTTCAATCTCTTACACGATTCCGTTAATCCAGTAACTAAAGAACAAGATGTACTATTTAGACAATTGGTTCCATTGTTCGGCGACTCTTCCATTCCACGCAAGATCATTGTTAAAAACGGTCGTGTGCGCTATTGTTCAGGAGGTTATTCGGGAAGTCCGAGCAAATTGATGGATGAACTATCCCTTGCTATTGAAATCCTTAAAAACGAAAAATAGACTATTAAACCAAGATACACTATGAATAGTAAAGCAACAAGCTTACTCGTCGGAATACTCGGTCTGGGACTGTCTTTGCAGGCTCAAATGAACCCAAAATACAAATTTGAGGAGGCACTGAAGCTTATTCAGCAGAATTATGTCGACCAGGTAAATGAAGAACATTTGGTAGATGCCGCGATCAAGGCAATGATATCGGATTTGGATCCCCATTCACGTTATACCAGTCGTGAGGAAGCCGAGCAAATGCGTGTGGTCATGAGTGGAAGTTTTGCTGGAATCGGCATTCAGTTTCTGAAAAATAATGAACAGACCTTCGTAACAAAAGTTAACCCAGATGGTCCGGCCATGCGTGCAGGAATCCGTGTTGGTGACCAAATACTCGGCATTGATGGCGATAGCATTGTTGGGGAAAAATGGGGGAACCGTGAGATTATGGAAAAATTGCGCGGTGAAAAAGATGTACCGGTTGTGTTGACAATCGTGTCACCGGGAAGCACTGACAGCAAAAATATAAGCATTATACGCGAAAATATACTGGAGAAATCCGTTCGTGAAAGCTATATGGTCGACAAGGAAATCGGCTATATTGCACTTTCCATTTTCAATCAAACTACGCGTCAGGAAATAGACGCTGCTTTAAAGAGCCTCAAGAGCCAGGGGATGAAAAAATTGATCCTGGACCTGCAGAGTAACGGTGGCGGCTATGTGCAATCCGCTATTGGTGTCGCAGATGAATTTTTGCCCAAAGAAAAAATCGTTTTTTATTCCGTACCTAACCAAGGCGGAAAAGATTACTACTTCACCGGCGGTTATGGTCAATTTTACGAGGGGGAATTGGTCGTCCTAATTGACGAATCCACGGCTTCAGCCAGTGAAATCGTGACAGGAGCACTTCAGGACTGGGATCGCGCCGTAGTCATCGGTCGGCGCAGTTTCGGAAAAGGCCTCATGCAGAAACCCGTTCCGTTGTCTGACGGTTCAGAAATGCATCTAACAGGAGCCCGCTACTATACTCCATCCGGACGGTCAATTCAGAAACCCTATACCAAAGGAAAGGAAGATTATTTCCAGGATTTTAATCGCCGTATGGCATCTAAGGAATTATTGGAAGCAGGACATATTTCTTTTCCAGATTCTTTAAAGTACAGCACATTGACTAATAAAAGAACCGTGTATGGCGGCGGAGGCATCATGCCAGACCGATTTGTGCCCATCGACACAAATCTATATAGCACATGGATGGCACAGTTCATGAACAATGGGATTGTTGCCAAAGGTGGATTTGAATTTGTACAGCAAAATCGTCGCGCGTTACTGAATGCTTATCCAGACTTTACCGCATTTAATTCTCGATTTAATGTGCCTAAAGAAGTGCATAGACAGCTGATTTCAGCAGCACGTAAGCAGTCTATTGCTATACCTCCAGAAGATCATCAAAGTGCCCATGCTGCCATCGACATAGAATTTAAAGCGCAGGTTGCCTCACTACTTTATACCGGTGGCGATTATATGGCGCGCATCAGAAATGAATCTAACAAGAGTTTTCAAGATGCCCTACTTGTCCTTCGTGACGAAAAGCTTTATAAACAATTATTACAAACAGGCATTGTTGGGCAAACCTTAAAAAAAGGTACTGAAAACGTGTCAAAATAAATTTTAAATAGTAGAATAAATACCGAATGAATATGAGAAATATAAAATGGACCCTCGCATTGGCCTGTATATTGCCAGCGATGGGATATGCGCAGCAAAATTATACACTGCAAGGTACAGTGGGCAAGTTAGATAGACCTGCAAAAGCCTACCTTCGTCTGAGCTACGAGGGAAAAGAACGGATTGATTCTGTTGAAATGAAAAATGGAAAATTTGAATTTAAAGGAACTATTCCGTCACCGATGGAAGCGCATTTACGTATCATTCACGATAATGCCCCTTTCGATCCAGCGAAACCACCAAAGCAAGATATATTACCTTTTTTGATAGAAGGAACAACGATCAAATTCGCGGCGGCAGATTCAATACGACATGCAAAGATAACTGGATCTCCTTTGAATGCAGAAAATGATCGGGTAAATGCTATGCTAAAGCCGATTTACGACCAGTATCAAGTATTGGAAAATGAATATAAGTCCAAATCGCTTGCAGATCAGCAAGACTCCAAATACATTAAAACATTGGAAGATCGTGCTAATGTGATACAGCAACAGACAATCGATGCAAAGCTGGACTATGTTTCCAAGAATCCGAAAAGCTATATGGCCTTGATGGCATTTAACTCAACATTACCACCCGAGTTTGATGCTGTCAAAGCCGAAAAAATATTTAGCACATTAGATCCGAGCTTACAAAACTCTATTCTTGGGAAAGACCTTGCTAAGCGTATTGCTCTGGTCAAAAAAACGAGCGAAGGAGTAGAAGCGCAAGATTTTACACAGCCCGATGTTGACGGTAAACCGGTCAAACTATCAGACTACCGTGGAAAGTACGTCCTTATTGATTTTTGGGCATCTTGGTGTGCCCCTTGCCGTCGTGAAAATCCAAATTTAGTAAAAGCCTATGCGAAATACCAGAAACAAGGCTTTGAAATTCTAGGAGTTTCCATGGATAAAGCCGCGGATAAAGCGAAATGGTTAAAAGCTATTCAAGATGATGGACTGACTTGGAAACAGGTGGGGGATCTTAAGGGTTGGGAAAATGAAGCTGGGGCCATGTATGATGTCAAAGCTATTCCCATGAATTTCCTGGTTGATCCAAATGGAAAAATCATTGCTAAATATTTGCGTGGTGAAGAGTTAGATAAAAAACTAGCTGAAATTTTTAGCAAATAGTTTTAACCTGCACTGGTAGGCCTTGATCAATGCAGTCATATGTTTAGTTAGTGGAGACGGTTGCCCCCTCAAGGCAGCCGTACCTCCTTTTCTGCAAGTAGCCTTCCATTCCCAATCTGCAAATTGGAAGTATACTAAAACTGCCTTAGGATACCTGTCTCGCTGACGATCAAAGTTTTCAAGTTCATCAACAAGTTTTTCAATCCAAAGAAATCCCCAATCAAGCTGCTCATTAGTTTTATTTGAAATCTCTTCGACGATTACTAAAGCTTACTTTGGAATTTTAATTGAACTCACAGAGGTACTAAGCTACCATCAGCAAATTTTATTCTTCACTGCAATCCAACTTTTCAATTTTTATTGTAAATGATCATATAAAATTTTTAAATAACAGATAAAAAATAAAGATCATGAAAATTAAATCAATCTTATGGGTGGTTGCTACCGCATCATCATTATTGGGAAGCACTTACATGCGTCAGGCCCAAACAAAGGAAAACACGGTCATGGTAAGTGGTGCACCATAACCATTGTTATCTCTGGTAATAGGACTATCGATATAGAGGCCTTCTATTCTTTCCTCTGCTTTAGAATTTGGCTCGATATCGACACCAGCCATCGGATAAGTACCCTTAGCTCCTTCACAGACCGCTTTTTCCGTATCAAAAAGCTCAAAACTAAAATGATCAGATAATTCTTCTAATCTTTCTCTGCTGGCTTTAACCTCTCCTTCTAACCAATTGTCCCAAACCAATAGGATTATTTCCCCATCTTTATTAAATTGATAAAGATCAAAATCTATTCCTTTATCAAGCATCTTTTCATCATATTCAAGATCTAATCTCCAATTATTTTGTCGTAAAAATTTCAAAATTGAATAAAAAATATCGGTATTAATACCTATTGCTACATAATCCATAATTTAAGCATTGTCTTCCCTATATGTTTAGAGGTGTTAGCTAGTAAAAAACATATGTTGCCTTCAAAGTACGATCTTCAAAATAATGAGACTTCGCAGCATCTGACTTTCGCTGTATGGAAATCAAAAAACCTTTTTCATCGTAACGCATTTCCAGTTCGCTTACTTTTCGCCCATTCCAGATATCTTCCATCAGTTTCAGGTTTCGGTTTTGGTCATAGACATACTTTTCGGTTTTGGGATCAAGGGAAGATGGTGCATCGGTAAGTTGTAATAAAAGCCCTTCCTTGAATTGGTACAATTCTGATGGTGCTTTCTCGACAGCACAGCCATTATGTAGAAACAACACTGCCGGATGTCCTTTTACATAATAATATGTTTTTTTTTGATAGCAGGTATCCAGATTGCCACTGTTTTTACTAAAATTGAAATATTCGGTACGTTCTTCTGCCTCGAATTCGTTTTCGGTATAGTAGCGATATTGCAGGGAGGAAAAATCATTATTCGCCGTCATTTTCTTCCAAAGGTTTTCGTCCGGCAAAACACCCTCTAAAATCATTCTGTCCACTCCGCTAACTTGCTCTCCCTGCCAATCATTGTTTTGCGGCCTATTTGGCATCTGGGCGTTCAAGGTGAAAGTTCGGATAATATCAACTTCGTTATTCTTATTGTATTGATAGTTGCTGACTTTTACAATGCCACTGGAATAATCTATTCTTGCTTTTTTATCTACGAGACCATTTGAATTATAGAAGTATCTGGTATAAAAAGCGGTATCAGGTTTTTCGTTATTATATCTTATACTCATCATACTTACGATCATACCGTCGGGGTTAAAATCGTAAATATATTTCATCCCAATCTTCTCTTCACCCTGAAGCATAATACGCTTTACTTTATTGCTTTTCATAAAATTAGGATTGAATGAAAAAACAGTTTTTGTAAAATAATCATCGTCCTCCAAGGGGGTAACGTTATAGAATGGTATTACCTGAGCGTTTCCCACAGCCACAATACCAATAAACAACATAAGGGTCAAGAAGTAGCAAATATTATTTTTCGTGTATATCATACTTTCAATCAAAGAGGAATTTTTGGTTCCAATGAGGTCTGCACTCAAAGATAGGCACTTATCCATTATGAGCAACACCTTAAATTTATCTGGTAAATGAATTTCAACTCCTAGAAGATTAACAATACTTACTTTTCAAGTTTAACTAGAACTCACAGAGGACATTAAGCTACAATCAGCAAATTTTATTCTTCACGGCAATCCAAGCCTTCCTTTTCATCGTAAATGATCGTATAAACTTTTAAATAACAGATAAAAAATAAAGATCATGAAAATTAAATCAATCTTATGGGTGGCTGCCACTGCAGCATCATTATTGGGAAGCACTTATATGGGGCAGGCCCAAACAAAGGAAAACACCGTCATGGTAGGTGGCGCGCCAATGTATCCTTCCAAAAACATTATTGAAAATGCGGTCAATTCTAAAGATCACACTACGCTGGTGGCTGCAGTAAAAGCTGCTGGCCTTGTGGAAACCTTAGAGGGACCTGGTCCTTTTACTGTTTTGGCTCCTACCAACAACGCTTTTGCCAAAGTACCAAAAGAAGCTCTGGATAATTTAATGCTTCCAAAAAACAAGGCTCAGTTGACCTCAGTATTGACCTACCACGTGATTCCCGGAAAATGGAGTGCTGCGCAGATCACTAAAGCAATCAAAGATGGCAAAGGAACCTATGTAGCCAAATCAGTGCAAGGAGGCAATCTTACTTTTTGGTTGAAAGGAAAAGATGTATATGTGAAAGACGCACAAGGTAATAGCGCAAAAGTAACGGTGGCTGACGTTAATCAATCAAATGGGGTAATCCATGTGATAGATGCTGTATTGATGCCCTAAATATTGTACTATAGAATCATATATCTATTGTCAGCATAAATTGAATGATGTTTTCTTATCACAACAAAGTAATGTCAATGATGATAAACGAGCAATGTTAACATTGCTCGTTTTATCCTCTGCATACACACCTAGCTACCTCTATATGTTGCATATCCGAACGGGCTAACAGTGATCGGAACATGATAATGCTTATCGTCTTTTATCTCGAAGACGACTTCAATGAATGGGTAAAATGTTTCGACTTTTTGACTAAGAAAATAGCTTTCCGTATAGAACTTAAGTTTATATACCCCTTTATTGTCTACTTTACCGGTTTCCAGAAAATTGCCGATGCGACCGTTGTTATCGGTTTTTTCACTGGCCACAGTAACCCATTGCTTGTTTGGCATCAATTTCTCCAAATCAACTTTAACATCGGGTGCAGGGCTTCCCTTTGAAATATCCAGAATGTGACTTGACAATTGATATTTTCTGTTCTGACTATATGCCGTCAATCCAAACAGCATACATAACAACATGATAATGTACTTTTTTTTATTCATCATCGCTATACTCATCTTTTGTTTCGTTAAATAATACATTTATTTATAATCACCTTTTTTCAAAATTTGTCTGTTCAATTCAACGGGCTGATTCACTGTCACCCTAATTATTTTCCCCTCAGGTTATTTGTCAAATATCCACTAATGGTTTCATCAGCTAAAGGCCAACACAGCCCATTAATAAGATATAAATAGCCTAAATTTATTTAAAAACACGTTGTTTTAGGTATAAAAATAAATCAAAATAACAATATTTCCAAGGTCGAACTTGCTGTTGTAGGTTTATGCAAACCGTATGGGAGAATTATGGACAGCGATTTAGATAATAATTATCTATTCGCGCAGGATCATAAAATTTAAAGGTTGGATAGTATCGTTCTTTTTTAAATAAAAAAATAGTCCAAATTTTGCTTTGGACTACTGATCATAGTTCTCTTTTTATGACCTTAGTATCGTGATAAGTTTATTTCAATTGCCGTATTTCACCAACATTTTCTATTTGATTTCAAACATAGCATTGCTAAACAATTGAATGTTTTGTTTAGGTGCTTTCTGTAATGTTAAAGGTCTCTTCAAATACTAACGTTTGGCGCTCTGCAAGGTGACTTCCTGTATAATTTTCATAGAGCTGCACTTTGACGTACTTTACCCCTTTCGAAAGGCTATAATTTACCGTTTGCCCATAATTATAACCACGAATGTTGGCACTTTCCTTGCCTGGTATTTTCTCAATTTCAACAATGTATTTTAGGGTAATACGATTCTCTTCCAACGTGCCTTCTTCAAGACGTAATTTTCTAACTTTATTGATGCTCAATCCAGCAGATGAAATATTTCCTTGAATACTTAATTTTAAACTATTATGTTCTTTGCTTAAAATCCTAATTGTAGGAATCAAACGTTCTGCATTGTCACTATATGTATTATAATATTGTTTTTGTTGCATCTCATTTTCCTTAACGATTCTTTTCGGCGTGCCTTCGATAACGGTAATGTGTAGTGAATTTTCATGTGATATGCATCCAGATAACATCCATAAAACAGTTACGATTATCGTATTTCTCATTGTTTTAATCATTAAAATTTTATCAGATGAAAGGTAGCTAAAAGTGTAAAGAGAAAATATCCCTGAAGGTAGCGGTTTTTCTAATTCTCCAAAGATAATACATCAACAAATCAACCCCATAGAAATTACCACCGCAATAAAGCTAACACTCGTGGATTTAATTTCCGTCTAAAGTGTACCGGATTTCAAAGCAAGGAGATTTTCAAAAGTGGCAATAATAATTTTTGCGTATTCCTCCTGTGCATCCGGTCCGAGAAGATCTGCTGGCAGATCGATCTTTTCAGAGATTACAATTTCCATTTTATAGGCTATAGCAAAATATGCATATAAAGTGAAATTAGATTCTTCGACGGGAGTTGCGTAGCCTGTAACACCAATGCCGTAGTCGGTATTAAACAGATGCGAAGCCTGCAATGCCATGTCTTGTGCTATCCCGGCTGACACGCAGTCACACCTTCTGCCTTCCTCTTCGTCGATTCCCAACAGATTGACCTTTTCTTCAAGCGTGTATGCCGTTAGGCCTCCTTTAAAATTGTCCGAAGCTTCTTTGATCTGGGACAACAAAAACTGAAGCTTTCCAGCTGTAACACTTTCAGCAGTCGCAACAGTTTCGGAAACTAGTAACCTGCCGATATTTTCTAATATGTCTTCGTTCGGATTCATTACCCTGCTCATTTACAAATTGTGGTACAAATAGAAGCAAACTGTACTTATCTTTTGCTTGATTACTGAATCAACAGTTGAAAATTCAAAATAGTTGTATAGTAAGTTATTTTAATGAAGATTTTTCATCCGATTTTCGAAAGGATAAAAGGTGATCTTCGATAATTAGTTTAATGACATCGCCAATAATTGAAGACGGGAAATGACAAGACTGAAATCAAAATTGAGAATTTTAAAAACGATATTCTCCTGACTCATGTCCATCTCTAAAAAAGAATTATGGCAAAATCGAATCAAAATCAGCAACAAATGCCAAATGAGCATTTACATGAGTTATTTGTAGACGAATTAAAAGATATTCTGGGTGCGGAGAAACAGCTCCTAAAAGGTTTAAAGAAAATGAGCAAAGCGGCAGAAGATGAACAATTGAAACAAGCATTTGAAGAACATCACAGCCAAACTCAAGGGCAGATCGAGCGGCTTAAAGAGGTGTTTGGGGCGTTAGGCATTGCTGCCCGGGGTAAAAAATGCAAAGCAATGGAGGGGCTATTAGAAGAAGCTGACGAAATCATTGAAAATTTTGAAGATGATCCGGCTTTAGACGCAGCACTCATTTCTGCTGCACAAAAAGTAGAACATTATGAGATTGCCAGCTATGGCTGTCTGGTTACATTTGCAAAACTGATGAACCATACTGAAGCAGAGCAATTGCTCCAGCAAACACTTGATGAGGAAAAGCAAACCGATATCCTACTTACAGAAATCGCTGTCTCGTCAGTAAACGAGTCAGCATCATAAATTCATAAATGCCCGGCAATCCGGGCATTTATTACGTTATATCCTGTCAGAACATCCGTCGAGCTATCTCCAACCGGCTTCCGTTTTATAACTGCCTCATTATACTGCTTAAATAACTACCTTCCATCTCCAGCAACAATCACTATACCTTCTCCTAAACTCATTTATAACTTTCTATAGCCTAATTGAAAAACAGGAAAAATACATTTTTTACCGTAGTTGTAACATAATCATCAATCGTTAAAACGATTGCCATAGTACTCGTCTTCCTGTAATGGGACAAACACAATTAAGAAATTAGCATGATGATAAATCCTGTCACTCCATGGACAGCAACGGTCCAAGCCGATCTTTCGGATTCTGCGCCTATTTTTGAAATAGACCTAAAAGCATACAAGCTCAAAATCCATGATGCGGGCGATTCAATATGGTTGGTGGCTATTTGGCCGACGGACGTAAGCATCGCCTTTAGATTGGCCTTCGGGATGAATAGCCGGTTTGAAAAAGTGACGATCTCTGAAGCTCCTGATGAGATCTTGATCACTGCCTCGACCAGGCTGGCCTATTATCGCACCATTCTCTTCTTTCCAGAAAGCCCGCAAGCAACCTTTCGTTATACCACTACCCTCCGGACAAAATTACCGCTGCTTATCCCCTTCTGGCCACGGGATATTGTCCCTTTGACTAAAGATGGAAGCACCGAAAATACAGCAGGGAAAATACATGCTAAACAGGTAGGCTCTAGGTCTGGACAGCTCTATTTCAGTATGACAAAGCCAAAAGCAGGTTCTGTGTTTTATTTTCAGAATCTTACAGCCATGTCACCCTACTGCCAGGAAACGGAAGTTTCCCTCCGGGAAACAGTCGGCGGCGAATGGCCAGAGCTCGGATTCCAGTTTCCCGTCAATGCTGAAAAACCGCTGCCGGCCAATAAAGAATATATTATTTCGGATGCGTTTGTTCGGCTTGATGAAAATATCCCCGAAAGCGACGCCGAGATCGTTGAAAGATACCTCGATTTACTCGCATCAATATATCTCCTCCTACCTAAGCCCGAAGCCAGCCAGCACAGCTGGCTACCAACAGCCGAGAAAATCCTGGATAATATTTCTAACAATAAAGGCTGTTGGACACAAACGGACGGCAGTCCTTATCTAAATGCTTACGTCGGCGACTACAAAACTCCAGCAGAGATCATGGTACAGCTGGCCGTCATACTTCCATTGCATGAGTATCTGACCTGGACCGGAGCGAAGCACCCTATGTTGAAAGAACTGTCAGATGGACTCACTTCATTCTATGATAAGTCAATAAAGAGTTTAGTCAGGTGGCATCCGTCGCTAAAAAATGACTTAGACCATTCTGAGGAGCAAAAAAGTGAGATGGTCATGGACTCCTGGTATTTACATCATCCCTTGTTAAACCTCGCCCGGCTCGCATTGCGCGGAGACAGGATGGCTAAAAAACTGTTTTTGGATTCGATAGATTATGCGATAAAGGTTGCAAGGCATTTTGACTATAAATGGCCGGTCTTTTATAAAATGACCACCCTGGAGGTATTAAAAGCTGAAACAGCTCCAGGTGAGGGTGGAGAGAAAGATGTGCCGGGATCATACGCACACGTTATGCTCCTGGCCTGGCAGCTGACAAAGGAAAAGCGATTTTTTCTAGAAGCGAGCAGGTCGATTAAAAGTTTAGACGGTCTAGCCTTTGATATATTTTATCAGGCCAATAACACTGCATTTGCTGCGGGTGCCTTTCTAGAAATGTATAAAGTGACCGACGATAAGCACTACCTGGAGCTTAGCTACTGCTGCCTTGCCGGTATATTCAAAAACTGCCAATTGTGGGACTGCAATTATGGTTATGGCAAAAATTTTCCCTATTTCTTTTCTGTCTTTCCTCTGAAAGATGCCCCTTATACAGCAGCATATGAAGAGCTGGAAGTATTTGCTGCCCTGCATCATTATCTTGAAGCGGCAGCAGGGATAGCTATTCTTCCTTCACTAAACATATTGATTCCCGAATTTATCAAGTATGCGACGGGCCGACTCGCCTACTATTATCCTCCGCTTCTGCCGGAGGAAATGATTGCCGAAAAGACTAAAACGGGTGAGATACAAAAGGATCTCTGGGTTCCACTTGAAGACATACATGATGGCTGGGAGAAAAGCGGTGAAGTTGGTCAGGAAGTATACGGAGCGGGCCTGGCCTTTGGCATCATACCGCGACAGTATTTCAAAGTGGGCAATCTGGGTGGAACTGTATTTATAAATTATCCGATTTCAAACTTCCGAGTAGGCAAAAATTCGATTACATTCCGACTGGAAGGTAGTACGCTTCTCAGGGCTCAAATGAGTCTTTTAGGCTTTTCTAAGGAAATAATAACGAAAATTAACGTAGAACAAAAAGTTAAATCATCGTATCAATCTGTGCGAGCACTGCGCAATGGTTTTTACGAATTGGCTGGCGCTGGGATAGTCAGAATTAAAATCTCTTAAAAGGACTATGGGCCGCCAGATATTTAGGGGTGGTCGAGTCAATCTCGACAACCGGGGGTTACTGCAATAGCATCTTCTGAAAGCCAAACCGGACGAGATCCGCTGTATTTTTGGTCTTCGTTTTTTCCATCAGACGCTGGCGATGGCCCTCAACTGTACGTTTGCTCAGAAAGATCCTATCGGCAATTTCACCATTAGTAAATCCTTCTGAAATCAACACCAATACATCAAGTTCGCGCTCAGAGATGTCATAGTGATGGAGGACTGCAGATTTGTCAACAGGAGCTGGTACAAAATTACGGTAGACTTCCAAAATACGAACACTGAGGAAGGCGCTAATATATTTATTTCCTCCGGCTATATGTGCTATACCAAATAGGAGTTCCTGGAAATCGTTACTCTTTGATAAATACCCATCTGCACCAGCTTCAAAAGCTTCAGCTACTTTATCGACCTCCTCTATCATAGACAATACGGCTATCTTAATCTGCGAATAAATTTTCTTGACTATCCGGACCAAGGAAATCCCATCCATACCGCTCATATTAATATCTGACAAAATAAGGTCGGGCTTATCCTGCTGTTCTATAAATAAAAGAGCTTCTTCTGCACTGCCTACTTCTCCAATAATGTAAAAACTGGGGTTGGATTCCAGTAATAGGCTGATACCGTTTCGCACAACTTCATGGTCATCGACCAAAAGAATTTTAATCATTCACACTTTTTTTATATTATTAATAACAACGTTATAAATTAAATTTTATTTTATTAAAAACTTATATTATTTAAAAACAACACATGTTTAAACATTAAAAAAACACAATTATAACTAAAAGGAAACTTGATTAGCCAAAAAACTATTCCGATCAGATTTTTGTGGCATCCAGCATAAAATAGGTAGCAGATCCGATCACGATCAGTTCTGCTACAGCCCAACGGGTTAATAGTTTTTGAAGGCAACTATGTTGGAAAAAGGGCCTGATTTAACCAAATAATAATTGCGGTAGCCTGCTTATGCTAAGCTTTCTAAATAGATTAAGATGCTGATGTGGAGGAGATATTGTCAATAGATAATCATCATCTTTTATAGAAGAGTAGGCTTACTAAATTGCATAGGCATCAACGATTTCCGTTTTCCATCCCTCTATAGTTTCTGCTGTCACACGGTCAGCACGGTCAAAGAAGAAATGGCGTTTCACATCGAGGCCACAATAGGTGTAGATACCTTTGTCGGAGGTCAGTTTTAGGGCATTATCCATTCCTATTTCCTGATATTCGATCTTGGATTTTCCATGTGAATTAATAATGTAAGCAGCCTTGCCGGCCAACAGTCCTTTCTGTACTCCGTTATCGTACCTATAGGCAAATCCGTAGCTGAATACACGATCGATATAACCTTTCATAATGGCCGGCATACCTGTCCACCATATTGGATAGATAAACGTAACGGCTTCAGCCCATGCAATATATTCCTGTTCTCTTCTGATTGCCTCGCTGACGATACCTCTACGCTGCCCAGCCATATCTTCAAGGGACAGTACCGGGTCGAAATTAAGCTGGTACAGATCCCTGACCACAACTTCATGCTTTTGTCTCCGGAGTATTTCTTCAATTGCTTGTTTGAATAGATGGTTTAAACTTTCCGCATTCGGATGGGCATAAATAATAAGATGTTTCATTTTTTTTGTTTTTAAGTCATTGAACAAAACAAAAGTAGAATGAAAGCAAGCGAAAAAATTGTAAGAAAACGAAAAGGCTATTTACCGGAAGCCTGACAGATATCCTGCTGAAACCTCACAAAATTTTTGGGAGAAAGATTGATAAAATGCTTGAAATCCTTAATAAGCTGGCTTTGATCGTAATATCCACATTCTTCTATAATCTCAAACCAATCCACTTTTTTTGATGAGGAAAGAACATTCTGTATCAGTCCGATCGCTTTTACAAAACGCTGGTACCGGCTAAGTTCTTTGGAGCTGTAACCAAAATGTTTTTTTTGCATCAACTGCACATTTCTTTCAGTCTGCCCAGTTTCTTCGGCAATAGATTTGATTGGGTTGCGTGTGTTATCTTTAAAATCTGACAATAAAGCGGCAGTCGTATGCTGTAACTTTAAATAGGGTCTGCAAAAATCAAGAATGCAGTTTACTCTGTCTGATACACTTGGTATAGCCTTCAATTGATGCCACAGATAGGTAAAACAATTTTCCTCCACAGCTTCATCAGGATTCATCGGCAAATGATCGGAAAGAAATGCATTTCCAAAAAAACGATAAAACGCATCATCTTTGAAATTAACAACTAAAATTTGCGCACCGGGGGAAAGGGTATATTCAAAGGCAGATTTTAGGGGACCGAGTACGATACACTTATCTACTTCGATTTCATTTTGGGCATTGGAAACCAACCGGGATTTTGTACCAAAATTGAACACCATAATAGTCTGAAAAGACGGAAGCAATGTTTTCGTTATGGCCTGTGCTGAATCGTTCTCTGCAAAATAAAAATGAGAAAACACAGCCTCAAATTCGCTTGCAACGGACAGTCTGTAACTGCGGTATGTCTGGTCGTCTGATTTCATGATTTGTGGTTTACTAATTTAAGAAAAAAAGGCCACGGTAAGTTGTTAAAAGAAAACAAGATGATCTTAATAGCTTTATGATTCCCAACCGCTAGAGATGCTATCAAAGAAACCTTATATGGGCTAAATTACCGAACAACACAAGCAGATTTCGGTCAGTTGATTAATAAGGGTTTAAGGAACATATTTGATAACACTATATTAACATCTAACAAATATTTTTGTAGAAATTTCTAAAGCCTTATGGTGTCAGCAAAAATTATAGATCGTCATATAAATATGTGGCTAAATGGCGATGAAGCAGCATTTAAACACATTTTTGATCATTATTATCCGCGTTTATTGTCTGCTTCATTAAGACCGATCAAAAACCATCAGGATGCCGAAGAACTTGTGATGAATACGCTGTTAAAGATATGGCAGAATAAATACCGGGTCGGTCAGATCAATGGGCATTTAACGGATTATCTATTCGGAATACTGCGACAGGAAATTGCGGGTTGGGCACGAAAGAAAGTCCTCTTGACAACAGATTATACGGATGTTCCGCTGCAGTTGCTCGGCTCCAATGACCATCCTCAACTATCTATGAAGGAATTGCAGGCTGGCTATCAGGCTGCATTAGACAAGTTAAGTACCAAACAGCGAGAAATCTTCCTGATGAGCCGCAATCAATTATTGACGCAAAAAGAAATTGCCGAGCAAACAGGTCTCTCCATCCACACCGTAAATAACCACATCAGTTCAGCTTTAAAAATCATTCGTCGGGAATTAAAGGAATACCCTCATGTCATTGTCTTTGCCTTTATAACCACACAATCTGTTACGGCGCTATTAAATTAACATGAATAGATTATTAAGTTTAAAATTCAACTAGTTATATCTGACCTATTGCGCATTCTTATATAAAAGGCAACAATAATGCCTTCAGTATATGAGCATAGAACGACCATCACGCAAAGCGCTGATTACATATTTTGAGGGATTAAGTTCCCACGAAGAAGAAAAATTGATTCTTCATTATTTATCGTTGAATATCGATGCGGACTATATCGCATCCTGCATGAAAGATGCTTGGTCCAATCTGGATGGAGAATCTATGATTCTTTCTGAAAGTCAACAGATTCGTGCATGGAATAGTTTTCAGCTGCATCAAAAAGAGCTGATTCAATTTCCCGGCCAAAGAAAACATAACTGGTTTGTTTACGCTGCCTGTATCGCCTTTTTCATCTTGAGTACAATGTGCGTAATCTGGTACCAACAGTTTGCGAAGCAAGAAGCTACTCCTATCCTCTACCGTGCCGGATTCGGAAAACAGCAAAAAGTACACTTAAAGGACAGTAGTACGGTACTGCTATTTCCAGGAGCCACACTAAAAGTTGCCGCTGATTTCAATCAAGCAAATAGAAAAGTTTCGTTATCCGGACGTGCATATTTTAAAGTTACACACAACAGTCAAAAACCGTTTGAAGTACAAGCGGAGCGTTTAACAACAAAAGTATTGGGAACAAGCTTTGAGGTAAATACAGATAGGTTGGATCACCAACAAACAATCACCCTGCATACAGGGAAAGTAAATATTCGTGATAACAAACGCGCGCTAGCTAATCTGCGTCCGAACCAGCAGTTTATCTATGACCAAAGGAAGCTTCTTTATAAGGTCGTCCACGTGGATGCATCGCAGACGCTGTCATGGATCAATGGTGAGCTCAGTTATGACCTAGTTCCGCTCCAGCAAATCTGTCTCGATCTCGAGAAATGGTATAATGTCAAGATCGAAATCAAGGACCGTCAGCTAGCCGACAAAAAGATAAGTACAAGCTTTAAAGATACACCAATACAAGAAGTGCTGCATATTATTTCCCTTGCAACGGGAATGTCCTACACAATAAAAGGAAATCTTATCAAAATCTATTAAAAGAAAGGAGATGAACAGGAGAAACAAATAAAAAAACCGTCCTGTTGACGCAGAACGGTTAAATCTTAGGCTAAAGAAACTTCGCCTATTTAACTCAAAATCCGGGATTAAGGCCCATTGAATTTTAAATACAAATGAAAGCAATTTTATTAAAAAAAAGAAAGAAAAAACTGTATATCACTGTACAGCTGCTAGTTCTCACGTTCTGCCTATTTAGTTCATCATCTGTCATGTCCCAAATACTTGCAAAGAGAATTAGATTGTCTACGGGTGATATCAGCGGTTTACAAATTATTACTACCATAAAGGAACAGGTTCCCGACGTCCGATTTACTTTTGACGAACAGACAAATTCAAAATTACAAGGTCATATAAACAACTCTACTTCTTCTTTAACTCTAAAGGAACTGCTTCTAATGATCAAAAAGAAGTTCGGCATCAATTATAGAAACGAAGATGAGCACATCATCTTCAGCTTGCCTCCAACGCCCCAAAAACCTGTGCAACAGAAAGGCAATGGCGCTATCAAAGGCCGTATTGTGGAATTTGAGAGCTCACAACCTCTTCCGGGCGCAACGGTTTATATCAAAGAGTTAAAAAAAACAGTGCAAAGTGATCAACAGGGTTATTACCATTTCACAGATCTTCCCTTGGGAACGTATTCACTGCAGGCCTCCTTTATAGGCTTCAAGACCGAAGCAAGTACTGTAAGAATTTCGGCAACAAAGGAAGAGACTTATGACATCAGGCTTCAGGGAGCAAATGTCCTGGACGAAGTCGTCATTACCAATTCAAGAAAAATCAGGACCGCAGTCGCCCATACTTCGGAAAGACAACTACTCTCAGAAATTAAAAATGCGCAGACACTAACCAGTGGAATATCCAGTCAGGAGATCAGCAAATCAGCTGATCGCAATGCGGCCGAGGTCGTCAAAAAAATTGCTGGCGTAACAGTGAAAGACAACAAGTTTATTATTATCCGAGGGATGAACGAACGCTATAACCTGACTTATCTGAATGGCAATATCGCACCTTCAACCGAACTTTACTCGCGGGCATTTTCATTGGATCTTATTCCAAGCCGTATCATAGACCGAATTTTGGTCTACAAATCACCAGCACCGGACCTGATGGCAGATATGACAGGCGGTGCTGTAAAAATATTTACCAAGGATGCCCGAAACATCAAACATTTTGATTTGGAACTACAGCTGGGAGTCCGTCCCAATACAGCCTTTTCTTCGCGGTTTCTCACCTATCAGGGGAGTGGAACAGATTTTTTGGGATTTGACGATGGATTACGAAAATTGCCATCTGTAGTACCGGGATATGGAGATTTTACAAAAGCAACTTTGGACCAGAAGAGTTATGTCGAAAACTTCAGTCCATACCTGCAATATGGTTATAAACTTATGCTCCCCATGATGCAATTGACAGCCAACTATTACGATTCATTTAAGCTTGGTTCAAAAAGAGTAAGCATGTTGAGTTCGCTGAGTTATAAAAGTGAGGGGCAGCAGTATATGGTTAATCGTGCCAATAGCTTTTATGGAGGTGATCTCGACAGAACCCATGTGATCACGCAAGAAAATCAAAGCACGGAAATGGCACAGCTGAATTTATTGCAGAACTTCACTTATATGATCAAAGACAGCAGCACACTGATGTTTAAAAATTATTTTTTACAGCAAGGTCAAAGCGGCACTGTGGTAAGGACAAGCAAAAATGATCAATACCTGGTCAACGAACAATCAAATGATCTCGCCTATTTAACAGGACTGACCTGGAGAGACCGGAGCCCCGGCTTTGATCTACAGGAGCGAAATATCATCTTAAGCTATACGCAGCGGTCGCTATATTCGGGAAATTTCAGTGGTGATCATTATCTAGAAAAAGGAAGGCAGCGATTGGAATGGAACTTGGGTTACACCTACAGTATTCAACACATCCCCGATCAGCGAGTAATCCGTTTTCAGAGGAACCGTCAAGATGGCGCCCGTGTCATACTGCCGGGCCCGGAAAACCTCAACTGGACTGCGGCTTATCGTTATGTTCCTGGACCTGATGATATTGAAAACAAAGACAATAGCTTGGATCGGGGAATGTTATCAAGATCCTGGTCGCAAAATACTGAAAATGTCTATAATGGCTCTGTTGATTACACGTACAAATTACAACCTTGGATTACCCTTAAAGCCGGTACCTACCAACAATGGAAATCCAGAAAACTATTCCGACGGGTCTACACATTAAACGAAGGCGATTTGAACAGTGCCGGTTATCCGGGAAGCCCTGCTATTGGCGGCAATGGAAATTTTATGGATTTTAGTAAAGTGTTCTTTCAGGAGCAAGATCTGGGGAAAGTCTGGAGCGCAGACTACCTCAGGGATGATGGTAGCGCATTGAAGATATTCGACCGTACCAGTGGATCGGATGCCTACATCGCGACCGAGCAATTAAATGCTGGTTATGCGGCCATAAGCCTGCTCCCCTTCCACCAAAAATTGGACATCTATGGTGGTGTACGCGTAGAACACAACCGCCAGAAGGTAGCTGGTGCAATTCCACCAGAACATGTCGGTGATGTAAACAAGCCCGTTCTTGTCGATAACAAAAAGACAAACTATCTCCCCTCGCTCAATATAGGCTACCGACCTACCGAACAGACGGTGCTCAGGTTAGCCTATGGACAAACAGTAAATAGACCTGAATTCAGAGAATTATCACCCTATAGTGAGCTTGATTATCTCAACAACCAAACCATTAAAGGTAATAATCTTTTAAGACCTGCTGAAGTAAAAAACTACGACATGCGGATTGAATGGTATCCTAAAGATAATGAAAATGCCGAAGTACTTAGTGTGGGAGCATTTCATAAAAAGTTGAAATCGCCGATCGAACGGATGATTAATAGAAGTCTGTATTTCGGAGGGCCGGCTACCGTTAGTTTTGGAAACGCAGACCAAGCTACAGTAAATGGAATAGAACTTGAAATACGGAAAAACCTAGGATTTGTGCCCAGTAGATTCTTCAGAAATCTGTCGGTATCTGCCAATTTTACCTGGATTAAAAGTGAAGTCAAAAAAAGTATAGATACCACCTTAAATAAAAATGTAAATCCTGGTCTGAATCCCTATTATACACGCCAGTTGCAGGGACAATCCCCATATATCATTAATGCTGGCCTCTACTACGACAATGCCGGATCGGGTACAAAAATAGCGTTAAACTGGAATTTAACGGGCCCAAATATCTATGCCGCGGCCAATGGTTCTGCCTTTAGCATAGATCGTCAGGGTACCGTACCCATTATCAATCAAGGTGAACAGGGAAGTCTAATTGAACTGAAAAGACAGCTACTTGATTTTGCACTGACACAAAGGCTTTTAAAAAGTCTGCAATTTAAATTGAGCGTACAAAATATACTCAATCAACCGATACGGATCGCCGAAGATGAAAACTTCACCTACAAATATGAAAAGGCCGTCTACCAGGGAAAAGACAATGTTGATATCAGCGGAGATATGATCAGTAGCCAATACAAGACTGACCGTCATATCATTTGCTCCTTTATGTATTCTTTTTAAAACTGACCATGACATCAAGAAACAATAAACACATAAGCTATAAAATAGGTGGACTGCTCTTTGGGCTGTGTGCCTGGCTAGGCTCCTGCCAAAAGGTAGATAATTTTAAAAACACACTGGATGCCCTGCCGCAGGTTAATAATGAGGCAAAATATGCCTATAAAAGTAGTTACATTGTAGGGGATACGATGGTTATTATTGGACGCCTACAACCTAACAATGGATTAAAGATCCAAATCGGTCAGGCTGAAGCCACAATCGTAGGAGCCGATACATTGCATTATCGTCCCAATAGCTCGGATTCTAGCCAAAGTGTATTGGACCGGATCAAAGTGATCATTGCAGAAAATATGGGCTCCGGACAAAATATCCCAGTTCGGATAATATCTGGTGGCTATCAACTCAACGCCGCTTCCATCAGTATTTTTTCACAATTCGGTTCAGACAGTTTTGACGCTTCCTTAAAAGTGGTAGAGCATGCCAAACTGAGCGATCCCGCCAACGTGTTTTTGCATTGCGTCAATGGCAAAGGTGACTTATACTTCTATGAACCAGCCACTGGTGATCTGAAGGTGGTAAAGAAGGCGGGCACAATAGAAACTCTCCTAACTAGAGCACAGCTAAGCAACGCGGATTTTACCTTAGACAACTTTGTCACTGGGGGTGTCAATCCACAAGGGACGAAGGCCTGGTTATCGATAAAAAGCAAGGAAGACTACCTATTTATTGAAGCGGATTTTGAATCAAAATCCATCAAAGAACTCAATCGAAGTAAAGCCTATCAGGCTCCTTATACCGGTGATATCAGCAAATTAAATCTTCAAGTCACCACGGGAATTTATCCGGATACAGAAGGCCACGTGTTTCTAATAACACCTGGATTGTTGTACGGGTGGCTTTATACTGCATCTGCTTCCGTAGCGATATACGATAGTAACAATGGTAAACTGGATTACTTATTCCGAAGTGAAGCATCACCAAAAGAGGTGCCCGGCGTTACTTTCGAAGGGGTCAATCCAATTATTTTGCCGGATGATAATATGATGTATGTGCCTACCACAGCTGGGATTAAACTGTATGATCTAAAAAGCAGAGTGCTGCTTAAGTCCGTCAATATTCCTCAAGAAAGTTATGGAGTCATTCCTAAGAATTATATTGGACCATTTGACGGGCTTAAGATAAATTTCGCTGCACCATTAGGAGACAGCAGCAAACCCGATATTGCTTTCGGTTTTTTACCCAAGCCTAATCGCAAACTTGTCTTCCTATTGTATCAGTATTTAGATGGGCAAATCATTGGAAGCCCTGGAAAAAATATTTCTTCGCTTGTCGATGGCCCCAAATGGATCGGCTTCGACTTTATAGAAGGTAGAAGTTATCAGTATGCCAAGGGCGCTGCGAACATCGATGGCTGTAACTTCGAACCTTATGTATCACCTGGAAAACCTTCCAGTATCTTTTCAGACGAAATCCTCAACTATGATGAGGCCGGACATTTATATATGACCGCAAATGGAAGAAAAAGTATTATAAAAACAGCAATACGATGATAAAAATTAGAAAAATAGCTCATTATATGGCATATGTAGCTTGCTTGTTGGTCGCTATAACTGCTTGCAAAAAAGAGATAGATGCGGTGATCCCCGGTAATGGAGAAGCCCTCAAAATAAACTACATCGCAAATTCAGACGTCCTTAGACACTATAAAATCGGTGGAATAGGAATTTTTGTCGATACCATACCACATCGTAACACCGGAAACTTTCCTTTTTTCGATTTAACCTCAGTACCGCAAAAACTGGAGTATCCAAATTTCTTCAGTACAGTCTCCGGATTACTGTATGCGAATTACCTGTCTGGTCAACACCGTTTCAAATATAACTATATGATCCCCGATTCACTATCCGGTAGCTTCGGATCGAAACCTGATAAAATGTTTATTGACACAGCACTTATACTGGAAAAAGATGCTGGCTCATTGCTCTATCTCATCGATGGGCCCATCGCAAGAGAAAACGATACGCCGACCTTCAAAATAATGGTTATTCCGGCCAATCGGGCTCTCAAATTAGACAGCACACAGGTAGCAATCACTATTTCACATCAAAGTCCGGATACAGAAAACATTAGTTGTAGCCGGATAACCTCTAATGGAGAGCTTAGTCGTGAAAATTTACCACAAGATCTTGCTTACGGGCAATCGACACCTTATTTGATCTTTGCCGTAAAAGATGCTTCCAATGGTATCTTAGGACTACGGATTTACAGCAAAAGCAATGGTAAAGAACTGATCAACACGGGTATCCCGGCCAATGGCGGACATGCTTATGTGCTTGCAATATCGGGCTTTCAAAACGAACAAGAGAGGCTGTTGCCGCTAAAATTGAACAGCGACCACACTGTCCAATATGGCAAGGCGACTATCTTTCCAAATCTAAGGGCTTCAACCAGACAGATCTGGTAATCGTACCGATCTCAAACCATGAAACAAAAATATGAACAGAAATATCACCTTATTGACGCTATTAATTTTAACACTATTTGCTGGCTGTAAAAAAACGGAAGCTCCAGATCTTCGCCCCCTATTTTTGGGTACAAAGAACATTACGCTCCGGGAATTAAAAGCATTGAGTAGCAAAATGGAAATTACACTGCCGGCCGGGGATAAAGGTCTGCAGATCAATGGCGTTGTCATATCGGATTACACAACAAAAAATATTGACACTAAGACAATTATCCTACAAAGTGAAGAAACGAGTAATAACGCAGGAATCGTTATCCAATTTGACAGTATCCCTAGTTTTAAGCTGGGTGAGCGGCTCCAAGTTAATCTAGCTGGTCAAAAGCTGGTGAACAAGAATGGAGAGGTAACATTGGTAAATATACCGCTTTCAAATGCCAGATCCGGTGGAACAGGCTATGTAAATATTCGGACTACAACGATCGATAGCTTATTGAAGCATGCAGATCTGTGGAATGGTACACTAATTAGATTATATGACGGTATACTGTCTGGTGGAAATGGAAAATATACTGGAGAGCTATCCTTTAAGGAAACTGGAAAAAATGCTTCAATCAAATCACAGGTCATTCAAGGCGCTCTTTTTGAAAGCACAGCCTACCCTTCAGAAATAAATGAAATAATTGGGATACTACGCACAAATGGAAACGAACATTTTATCGATATCAGAAATACGAAGGATATCGTTTCCGCCGCGATAACCCGCGTTGTCACGGATGATATACACATAATAGGAATCGCTAATGATCCCTATAGCAGCAAATGGTCTAATCCAAACTTATTCTCTACGGATATGGAAACATCATTTTCAAAGTATACGGTTGGCTATATCAATGGTTATCAGCATCCCAACGCCATGGACATAGATTTTCTTGAAAAGGATCGTTCTTATTTTTATTTTTATACAATGGGGGGGCCCTACGACAGTTTTATATCCAATGCCCTTACCATTCCAAACCTATATACACTTCAATCTGTCAAAGAAATACGAATTACTTTTGCAGGAAGCAAAGCCAATGGGCTTATTGCCACGACCGCCAATGGAGACAGCTTAATTGTTAAGCCTTTTCAATCGGGAAAAGATGTGTTTAAATTAGCGCTGGAATTCTCAGACAATGGCTACCCGATAGATTATATTCCATCGCTGGAATCATCATCTTTTACAAAGACAGGAACTTTTTATACGGTGACATTTACCATTCCTAAAAGAACAGAAATTCTGAAATATGCCCCGGCAGATCCTGCTTCCGCTAACTATTTTTACACAAAGGTAGATGGATGGCTGGCAAGTCCAGGGTTTAAAATCAAAAATCTTTCTACCCGCACCGCAGCCGATCCCTATTCATTTTCCGAGCTCTATGCTCCTATTATTATCTCGAAGATAGAATATGCTTATTGATAAAAGAGCCCAAAGGGCTCTTTTTGTTAAGGTATTTTTTATGAAGTACAACATACATCAGCGGGTACGCTGATGTATGAAAATGAGCGTAACGACAATTCCTTTTTTGCTGAGACTATCGCATCCTGAATGAACCTGATAACAACATCTTTTTTTCGTTTTATTTCAATTTTTCAAAGATTAAAGGCATAACTTCGGGACTTATCGCGCCCATTTCTATCAATTCCAGTGACTTAACCATTTTTAATGTGGTTGTTTTATATTTCTGAAAATGTTCAGACTTGATATGCAAATCGTAGGCTTCCTTATTAGCATATATTTCTACTAACTTCAATATCGTGGGATCATCCTGCTGATACATCGGAAAAATCGAAATTACACCGGGCTCTATCTTCAATGATACAGAGGACTGATCTTTAAGAATAGCTTTATATTGTTCCAAATATTCAGGTACGATTTCTATTGCAGCAATCCGTACCATCATATCAGATTGTATGACCGGTATTTCGGGTTCGCCGATTGCTTTTCTTAAAATATTTGCCTGTGTTCTTCCCACAGCTTTCTCAATCACATTTGTAAGTTCAGATAGCTGGGCATCGGTTATGCCTGTATTTTTACCCATTAAAATATGGGCTTTTAATTGTGGTTCCACCTCTGGCATCGCTGCTAATGCTGATATAGTTATAAATTCCCGTTGACGATAATTCAAAACATCGCTAACAAAAATATCGGCAAAAAGATGTTCCTTTAGAAATGAATCCGCACGCGGGGCAAACTCACCTATGCCAGGAGCGGGCTTTTGCTGAACGGTCTTCGTCAATTCCTCAAGGACCTTTCGGCCTTGTTCATACTTGTCTGCAACTCTATTATCCACAATAATGGATTTACCTTCTTGATCCCTAATTCCTCTACTCACTCTTTCGTCCAAAACGCTTTTAAATGTTCCAATAGCATTAAGGCTGCGTGGAAAACCACAGTAAGCATATAGTTGGACCAATGCTTCCTTTATTTCGTTGATGGCGAGCCCTGCATCCAGTCCTTTGCTTAATGCGGGTCTTAGTGTTTCTTGGTCTCCTATGGCCGTAAGAGCAGCGATGGCTGCTAAGGTTTGTTGATGAGCGTTCAGGGCTGCTCCTCTGTTTTTGTTTTCCTGTGCTTCCATTGTATTATTTATAGTTATCGCGAACAAAAAAAATAAAATCAATTGCTTCATGCTAAATCTACTCATTTTCTCAAGTTTTAAATTTATATGTCAATTAACGCAGCTATGAAGCTGGAATTAGTAGAAATTTCATTCTTTATCTGTAATTTAATCCCAGTGCTTCTCATTTGAAAATTTGTTGTGGGAGCAGCATATCCAGGACCTGGATAGGCAAATTTCGGTATTAAATAGTTCAATTTATTTATACAAAATACAGATGTATTTACCACTTTTACAGATTTAGATCCAGCGACATACAGCTACAACAAAGGTTTTCTAAATTTGTAAGAAAAAAGAATGTTATGGAAGAAGTTCGAAAAATTGATACCGTAAAACAGTATAATGACGAGATGGGAGTTGAAACAGAACACCCTTTAGTAAGTATTGTCAATTTCGACGAAATCCCAACCTACATTCAATTCCGCAGATATATGGGGCTGTATTGTATTTTTCTAAAAAATATAAAATGCGGGGATATGCGATATGGCTGCCAACCCTATGATTATGATGAGGGCACACTTGTTTTCATTGCTCCTGGCCAGGTATATGGTATTGATAGCAGCGGCCAGGTTATCAAACCTTCAGGGAGAGCTTTGGTTTTCCATCCGGACATGATTGCTGGCACCCAATTAGGAAAAAGTATCAAGGACTATACGTTTTTTTCATATGCTGTCAATGAAGCGCTTCACCTTTCAAAAAAAGAGCGTGCCATCATCAGTGATTGTTTCGATAAGATTGAAAATGAGATTCATTTGAATTTAGATAAGCACAGTAAAACACTTATCGTGTCCAACATTGAACTTTTTTTAAATTACTGTATGCGCTTTTACGATAGACAGTTCATTACCAGAACACATATAACTACAGATATACTAATACGATTTGAAAATCTTCTGTATGATTATTTCAGATCAGGAAAATCTCAGGATCTGGGCTTGCCAACGGTCACCTATTGTGCTGAACAGTTATATCTGTCTCCAAATTATTTTGGGGATCTTATTAAAAAAGAAACAGGAACAACTGCCCTTGATTATATACAAACTAAACTTATAGAAGAGGCAAAGAAGAAGATATTTGTCCCCAATAAGTCTATCAGTCAAATTGCAGAAGAACTTGGCTTTAAATATCAACAACATTTTACCCGCCTTTTTAAACAAAAGGTTGGTGTCACTCCAATTGAATTTAGGAATCAAAATTAGCCTGTTCATTATTCTTCATTCTATTTCAATAATTTCCTGATGAATTATACCTCCATACTGATCTCTTTCGAGGTATCGATATATCCCTTTTGGAAGGTTTAGCTGTATCATGTCTTTTTGCGAGAGTGACACATAGATCGGAATCGCTGTATTATCCAGTTGAAATTCCTTATCATTATAGATATATATCGCGGAGGCTGTTCCTTTTGCCAAGTTCGTTCTTGCGATATTGTGTTTGCGATAAAAATCATTTCCCCCAATTACTATTTGATCGCTATTCAGGCAGTTTGCTAGATATAAGTCGTTATTGTACAGTCCGGTATTCTCCATCGTATATATAGAATCGTTCGTTTCCTGAGCAGAAGAAAATTTGACCTGATTAACAGTATAAGGGTCAATTTTACTGAGTTTCTTAAAATAATGGGCCATACTTTTATTTGCGCCGGTATCTCCTTCGTCTATATGTCCGCCACCTGCTAACACAATAACTTTAATATCACTTTTTGTGTTGATTTCAGTTTTACTAATAAGATTCTTTGCTTGAGAAAGATCTCTTTCCTCTGTATCTTCAAAATCCTCATAACTAATCACTTTTAAGCCTAACTTGGTGGCCGTCCGAACGAGATTGGCCATATTAGGATCCCTGGTATAAAATCCACTTTCGATATTTGGAAACCCCAATTTATTAATCCGCTCGTCATCTCCAGATAAGCCTTCTAAAGCAAGTACATTAAAGCCTTCTTTGTAAAGTTTTGGCAACAGCAGATTGACCAACAGCCGACATCGCTGAAGCAAGTGATTCTCGTTAAACATAACGACTCGATGCCCCTTGATTTTTTCAGCAATATCGTCTATCGAAATTACTGTTTTTTCCCCTGTAAATTGCTCCTGTTCAGGTAAGCTATCATACTGGACACTTTCCCCGAGAAATGAGCTATAAGATTTAAACAGTTCACTTGCATATTGGCTGCTTTTATTTTCTATGATAAGTTTTTGCAGCGTATCTCTCGGATATAAGTAGTTAGCATACCCTTTATCTTTAAAAGCAGACTCAGCTATATGAAAATAATTGATTTCTTCGTCGGGATCTTCTTTATTAAAGTTTGCGCCATAAGCCAAAGAACTGTAAGTGGTTTTTACGTGATTCAAGGCCTCCTTGACATTTTCATCCATATGACCGATCTCCGTCCAGATTTCGCTAATCAAAAGAAATAAATCCTTTGTATATGGAATAGCAACTCTAGTTATGATATTATTTTTTTTTAACTGAATATTTCGATAATAAATACAACCGTGCATTGAGCTATCTAAAGTAAACTTTGAAACATCTAAAAAAGTTTCTAAGCTGCCAACCATATACATTGGGTTTGTACTCGCTTCATAGGTTCCCCAAAAAATAATATTCTTTGACGGAAACTCTACTTGCCTCTTTCTAAAGACAGACTTCACATCTTTTAAATCTATATACTTAGATCCGAAATTTGCGTTCCCGTAGAATCCGATCCTTAACCCCAAGGAATCATTTGTTAATTGATTCATAGCTCCTTGAGAAAATTTATTTAAGTTTGATATTGGTCGATTAACCGTCGTACAGCTAGAAACAAAAAGAATAAATATTAAAAAACCAGCGTGTATATTTAGCTTAATATGGATCATAATTGCAAAGTGTTGATTTAGGTTTCTGCAGACTTTACAACCTATGAAATACTCAGACAATTCTTTAAGTATATAGGTTATCCTGTAGAAAATATAACTAAATAGAGATTGTGCTGTTCTACTAAGTTGGTATATGCTCCTACGGCTGCGCTGCTTTGTAGATTGGTTGGAATTCGCGATGCCACTTCTCTAATTTGCTATTCTTAAACCTAAATAAATAGAATTCATCATCAAAGGGTACATTCCTGTAGGATATAACTTCAATGGTATCATTCGCGTTTACTTCCTTTTGCGAAATTGAATACGATGATCCAAGAATATCAACGACCTGGGTTTTGGACATGCCCAGCACAAGCTGCTCCATCTTGGATTTTCTCATTGTGGCAATGCGGGTACCAGAGCAAGCGGAAAGCATCACAGTCAAAAGACATAAAAAGGTTATCAAGTTATATTTCATAAAACTAATTTACTTAATAAATCAAAACTATTTATTTCTTTAGTTGAAAATCGATCAACTTGAGCTATTAATTCTTCTAAAATGCTGATCGATAAATACGCGCAACTTTAAATTTACGAAATCTCCGGATCAGAGCAGAAGTTTGATTTTTTTGAACACTTTCAAGAAGTTTAATTGATTCTTTTGATTATTCCTGCTCAGAAAATTAAGGCTATGTTTAAGTAAATTATAACATCCCATAAACGTCCTAAACATTTCGTTAAACCTCATGCTAAAAAATATATTAGGGAATACTGTAAGTCATAATTTCTGTACCATTAGATTTTCTTACAATTTCTTTTGTATTTCGAAGTATTAAGGTGTGGCTTCCAAGTTTGCTATATGAAACAAATTCTCCTTCTGGAGTTTGTTTGCAGATAATAAACATATGCCAGCCCCTGTCCGCAGGAAGTGAGATAACCACTTTTTTATCAGACTTCAATTCATTTTCTATGGTTTGAAAGAGACTGTCAATCGGAAAGTTTTTATCCCGGGGCAAAACAAATTTTTGAAAAAAAGTAATGCCATATAATTCTTTTTTGTCAAAATTACGGAAAGAACCATCGGCTTTGTCTTTCCATTCATTCTGCAGATCGTAAAAATCAAAATCAACAACATTATAATACTTTAGTATCATTTCAATAGCTGAGGGGATACACGACATCTGAAAGATCTGATTATGGTTATTTACGACAGTATCAAAAAAATCACAGCTATCGACTTTTATTGTTTGAGCTTTCAAAAGAAAAATAGGAGATGTCGCTATTACCAGAATTAAACTAAAGAGAATTCTTTTCATAATTTAAATTATTTATAGATAGTATTGATTTTTCCAAATTCAACAAAACTGAATTAAAACGATCCTATTCTTGGTATAGAAGCATAGTATTCAATATCGGCTACAATAAGGGAGGAATATTGTATGTCATAATTTCAGTACCATTAGTTTTTCTTACAATTTCTTTTGTATTTCGAAGTATTATTGTGTGGCTCCCAAATTTGTTGTACGAGACAAACTCTCCATCCGGGGTTTGTTTATAAATGACAAAAATAGACCATCCCGTGTCAACCTGCAGTGAAATAATTACTTTTTTACCAGACTTCAATTCATTTTCTATTGTTTGAAAGAGACTGTCTAACGTAAAGTTTTCATCCCGCGGCAGCTTAAATTTTTGAGAAAAAGTAATTCCGAATACTTTTCTATTATCAAAGTCCCGAAAAGAACCATCGACTTTGTTTTGCCATTCGTTCTGCAGGTCGTAAAAGTTAAAATTCACTACTTTACAATACTTTAAAATCATTTCTATAGCAGACGGAATACCTGAATACGGAAAAATCTGATTATGGTTATTTACGACAGTATCAAAAAAGTCATAATTATTGTTTTTTCGTGTTTGAGCACTAGCCTCAAAAAGAGCTGATATAGATATTACCATGATCAAAGTAGAGAGAATCCTTTTCATAATCTATTTTATTTGCTTATAAAGACAGCGAAACCTATAATTCTTGCTTCTGACTAATCGGATGCAAAAACACAAGTTTTGGTAAAATGGTTATGTGTTTAGAAAAACACAAATTAAAGCACGCTCTCTATCCAGGCTTTGGCAACTTCTTCCAAATTATCTGGAGCAGTACTTGCTTGACTCATATTTCCATTTTTATCAAAGACGACGTAACTAGGAATTCCTTCAAAGTTGTATTTCTTCTTAATCGCTTCAAATTGGTTTTTATGAAGATAATAATGCTCGCCCTTGAGGACTTTAGTCAGTTCGTAAAATCTGTTGCGGTCTGAAGTTTCGTCTGTCAGATAAATGAATTTAATATCATTCCTATTTTCAAACCGTTTTTTAACCTTTTCCATCGCTGGTGAAGCAGCAAGACAGGGTCCGCACCAGGTTGCCCAAAGATCAATCAACACGGCTTTCCCTTTGTATTTCTCCAAGATATTGTTCAGAACATCATCATTTTCTTTTTCGAATGGAAGAAAGAACACTTCTCCATTCTTCTTCTGACTAAATACGCTGATATCAAATCGATGCAAGATATAACTGCTTAATTGTTTATTTTTAAAGTATGCAACGATATCGTACAGATTCTGGTCGCTTAATTGCTGTCCTTGATTTATGGCGTTAATATATGCACTGGCAGCCATCATATCATAAAAAAGATTATGGTCGTCCTGAGATAAATATTTAAATGTCTTCTTTAGACTTTTTATAAAAACAGCAGGGCCAGCCTTCAAAATATCAGGTAATTGCAAAAGCGTATCCTTTTGAATGGTAAGCAAAAGGTCAAAATAGCCAGATGGAAGTAAACTAAGTGAGTCTAAATAGCTGGATGTAATGAGATTTTCATAATATGACCGTGTTCTAACCGGTATGTTGACTTCTTTTTTGTCATCTATACCTGTCATTTTATAGTAGGTCAAAAGACTTGTTCTATAGTCTTTTAAGAGTGGTGTAATCTGAAAGGTTTCTATCAGTTTTGAATAATAATTTCGTAGAAACTGAGAAGGTACATTTTTCAGCAAAGAATCTTTCATCTGATTCAAATGAAGCATTTTAACTTCTGTGAACTCTTTTTCAGAAGTAAATTTAGCTCCCCCTTTCTTTACTGTAGGCATGTAGGAAAACATTTTCATAATGAGCTTTTCCTGCAGGTCAGAATTGTCAAAAATCTCCTTATAAGAACCATGGTAATCTAGATCTAAATTGGCGGAACCGGTTACATGAAGGTTAATAAAATTAGTTTCATTCGGAAGCAGAATAGTCGAGAGGTAGCGGCCATTTATCCTAAAAAAAACAGAAGCGGGACCAAAGGTAAATTCGGATAGCAAAAGAGTCGAATCATTGACGCTCCTAAATGTAACCGGCCGGTCTCCTTGTAAAGGGTCACTCATAAAAGGGCCATCTACTTCCAGGTTTTTCAAATCATGCGGTGACGCTCCTTTTATGATAAGTGAAACATAGCCGCTAGACATATAATTGCTCTGCCCGTAACAGTTGAATATAAGGGATAGCAGACTCCCCATAAAGACTAATCCTATTTTTAGCATAATAATTATGGATGGTTTATAATTTTAAAAAACTGTAACGCAGAAAAATAAGTATCTCTTTTTTTAACTCTAAACTAATGTTTTATTCCTTGTGATTGTATGCATAATTAAAAAAATACACTTTTGTGTAGTCAATATAGCAGCTTGTCCGTCTGGATGGCGTACCGGGCCATAAAAGGTTGATATATAGAAAATTTCGACACATGTGTTACCCAAAAATCCATTTCGATGCTTTCGGTATTATTTTATAAAAGGACGCTACAAATGCCCAAGAGAGCAAGAAGACTATGGCTGCAGTAATAGGTATCTTTAGCGATATTGGGATAGCAAGTACATTAGCCAACCAATAGCCGAAACCAACAACGAAATAATGTACGAGATAAATACCAAAACCACATTTAGTTATGTTTGAGAAAACTGTCATCCATTTTACCGAAGCAAGCTTAAACGTACGTACCAACAAAAAGATGGCTAAAGTCATCATAAGTACCTGAGGAGAACAATATAAAAAAAATAGTTCGATCTGTTCTTCACTAGAATCCGGATTGGCTGCCATCCATTTGAAACCACTATAGGTGATCGCATAGCCGATAATAAATAAGGGTATACTTACTAAAAGTGTTCTGCGAAAAGACCATGCTTTCAGCCTATGGGTCAATACATACCCGAGCAGTAAATACCCATTGAATCCGGCAAAATAATAAAATGTACCAAAGGTATTCCATGCACTAAGGCCAAACAGCTCTTTGGCGTAAAATGAATATGCATAAGGTAAAAAGAGCGTGCACAGCCAGATTCCAAAAAATACTTTTTGCTGTCCCAGAGTTGATTTTTCTACCCATGCGGAAAAAAATGGCATGTAAAGATATAGACCTATCAGCATATAGATATACCACATCGGCACAGTATAGACATTAAACTTGATTGGAATTAAAGAAATCTGAACAAGCGCATTTTCAAAAGTTTGGGGAGCGTCTTTCGGAGCATAGGCAAATACTTCCGATATGACCGTAGATGGTAGTCCGAGAACCCCTGTTATCCATGGAAAAAGATTGTAAAGTACAGACCATAATAAAAATGGAACTGTTATACGCAAAAGGCGCTTTCTGTAAAATTCGCCAATGCTCATTTTCACAGGAAGTAACAATAATCCAGTAATCATGACAAAAATAGGAACACATGCTCTGAGAACGGATCCGTAGATAGACCCCCAATAATTAAAATCCGGATTAGAACGTGCCTCAGCTGATACATTAAATGGGTCTGAACAATGAATGGCAATCACCATGAATATAGAGATAAAACGTAGCACATCGACCCAAGCGATTCTTGGCTGATCAACATTTGAAATGGAAGTTTGCATCTTTAAAACAGTTGAGTAAGCTACAAAAATAGAAAATCAAACTTCGACTAATTTTTAAGTAGTTAAAGAAAATAGGACTATTTCCGTAGAGCGCACAGTGTTACATGCGATATTCCAAGATAGGATGCTATGTATCCTAAATTTACCCTCTGCATCAATTTTGAGTGATTTGCCATAAAATCTTCATACCGTTTTTCTGCCGAAAGATAAAACCGATTGATCAACCGGCGCTCCATCTCAACAAAAGCTTTTTGATGGACATAACGCATCCAGTTGGCAATATCGGCATCACATCGGCACAACATTTCCAACTGATCTATTGCCATATAGTATAAGACCGAATCTTCGAGAATCTGTACTGTTTCAGTTTCATATCCCGACACAGGCCCGTGAAAACTTTTTGTTGAATAGAGCAAATCGCCCTCTTTGCTAAACCAGGATGTAACTTCTCTTCCATCGAGGATGGTGTAAGCACGGGCAATTCCTTTTTCTACAAAATAGATATTCTTGTCCGTCCTATCCGGCTGTATCAACTTCGTCTTCTTCGGTACATTCAGACGACTTAGATGGCTCACCAATATTTCCAAAGACTTGTCTTTTATATCAAAATGCGTACGTATAGATGCAATAACATTATCCATTGAAGGTTATATTCAATTGTTGGGTAAGTAATAAAACTAAAGAAAACAAATTTATAAAAATAGTATTGCATCTATATAATCTCTAAAAATGCGAGCAATAGCAGCGAGTTGATCTGTTCAGCGTCGGTGAATATGTTAAATTTTTGTTATTAACACTTTTTAACCTGATTATATGGTAGCTTAGCCGATATAATAATTTAGATCAACCACAATGCCCTTTTTAGATCATGTTCTACAAGTTCCTACCTACGGATGGAAAGACAACGATGGAAACCTCGTAAAACCTAGTAAAAAACAACTTCTTAATGAATTCTTCAAACGTCTAAATATCTTTAAAGACAAACGCAACTGGTTGCCATTTTTTAGCTGGCTAAAAGTGGCTTGCCTCATTCCTTTTTTTGTTTTATTCTTAGTATACCATTTCAACTGGTGGACAGTACTAGCTGCCTTTATTTACAGCATGATCGTCATGGGGACCCATGGAACGATATGGCATCATCGATTTGCCACGCACGGAGCCTTCAAATTTCGGAATGGATTCTGGCGTTTTTTCACACAAAATCTGACCATCAATGTAATTCCTGAAGAGATATATGTGATTTCGCATCATGTCCATCACGCAAAATCTGATAAACCAGGTGATCCCTATAATGCACAAGCTGGATTTTTGTACTGTTTTCTTGCGGATGTAAATCACCAGCCTATCGCAAAGGACCTTACCGAAAATTCTTATAACCGTGTAAAACTTCTTATGCGCCATACAGGTGTAGCAGCCAACAGCTATGGACAATATCAAAAGTGGGGCTCTTATGTAAATCCTACCCATGCAATAGCATCCTGGATACTGAATTGGGCTTTTTGGTATGCCATCTTTTATTTGATCGGCGGCCATGCACTAGCATGTACGCTCTTCGGCGCTGCTGGATTTTGGGCTGTGGGTGTAAGGACATTCAACTATGAAGGTCACGCGAAAGGAGAAGACAAACAACGTGAAGGCATTGACTTTAATGAAAATGACAAATCAATAAATCAACTATGGCCAGGAATTGTTGCGGGCGAATGGCACAACAATCATCATTTGTATCCAAAAAGTGCACGAAGCGGTTTTAAACCTTATCAAATTGATCTTGCTTGGTGCTATATTAAAATGATGCATAAATTAGGTGCAGTTAGCAGCTATCGCGATGACAAAAAAAGATTCAACGAACAATATCATATCCCCTATCTGAAATCAAAGGTTTAAAAGATGCATAAGCCTACATAGGACCTTTCTTCTTTATGCAAATAATCAGTGCTACCAGTTCTCATGCTGTTTCATAGCCTGCCGGATTTCACAGTAAGAAGATTTTCGAACGCGGAGATAATAATTGTAGCGTATTCTTCCTGTGCATCCGGTCGAGTAGCTCTGCCAGCAGCTCGATTTTTCCAAGAGTACAATTCCATTTTATAGGCTATCGCAAAATATGCATATAAAGTGAAATTCGATTCCTCAATGGGGTCTGCGTAGCCCGTAATCCCATACCGTAGTCGGTATTAAACATCTATTTTCTTTTCGCCGATGAGCACATCTCCGCGAAAAGATCTTAAGTAGCCTTCAAATGCTATATTCAATCCTTCAATAATAAGTGTATCGTGTACATCGATGTCACCAATTACCCTCTTATCATCATAGCCATCACCGACGATCGCCAAGACACAGTTCTCGCTTCCTTTTGCGAAAAGTCCGACTCCTACTATTTCTTCGCCAAATTTCACAAACCAGGTTTCTTCCTTATGGTCATCAGTCGTGTTCGGTATGTGTATAGCCTGCTGCAGGTTTTCACATTTAACAAGATCAAAATTCATTTGCTTTACTAATATTCTAATATTACAGCTATAAGACAACGCTCAATAAACTATTGTTTTCATAGAAATGACTCTAAAATAACGAGTCCTCATGAGTGGGCGTTATGCCAAGACTGATCTACGACAGATATTCGCCAGTTTGATCTTCAATTTTCAGGAGACTTCGCGTATTGTATTTTAATCTCCGTTAAAAATATAAGATAAGACCTATCCCCGCTTACTGCATTTTTTTATATTTGGACTAAATGAAACTCATACCTTATCTACTTAGGCATATAAAATTGAACAATGCTGAATGCGAAGCTATAGACAACGCCTTTGCTATGGAAACTTTTGCAAAAGGTACTATACTGGCACAGCCTGAAAATCACCACCAAAATGTTTATTTCATTGAAAAAGGATTATTACGTGCTTTTTATAACTTAGATGGAAAAGATATCACTCATTATTTTTTTGATGAGAATAATTTCCTCGTATCTTTTGAAAGTATTTTCTTTAACCGTCCTCATCCATATGGCAAACAGGTTTTGGAAGAAACCTGTTTGCGTGTCATCCCCTACAGTAAACTTGATGCACTCTGTGATTTCATCCCTGCTTTTAAAGACTATCAACTGCAGGTATCGCTGCAAACGGTCAGTATGTTATCAGATAAAATTCTTGCGCTGCAATTTCAGACCGCCGAACAACGTTATAAAAATCTCCTCGACAAGTCTCCCGGTATTTTACTAAGAGCTCCTCTAGGACACATAGCGTCCTACTTAGGCATTACGCAGCAAACACTGAGCGTGATACGCGCAGGCAAGTAGGTGATTTCATTATTTAAGATATCTTAAAAACACTGCCGATTATTTTAATTTGCTTTGCAGTATCACATCTTAAATAATATCATATGAAGAAAGTACTCTCCTCTATTTTAATCACGTTCATGACGATGATGACCATTGCTCAGTCCGCCAATGATAACTTTATAGGTAAATGGAAAACTGAAGAAGGATTTATCATCACGATCACTAACAACAATGGAAAATTCTCCGGTGTGGATCCCAAAGGCCGTCTTACCCTCTATAATGTGCGCTTTGAAAAAAATGAATGGAAAGGGACCGTGGAAAACCATGATACTGGCCAGAAGGGGAATTGTGAAATGTACCTAATGGGGAAAAAACTGAAAATTGTGGCGCATAAAGGCATTTTTTCAAAAACTCTTTATTGGGCAAAACAATAAGCGAGGATGAATCATCCGATAGTTTGGAGTTCGAATGGACTGATCAGGACGATTGTTAAAACTCGGTTCCGGTATTTTGGCGAAAAGGCTTTGAAACCGCAGATGGTACGGTAATGAGATCTATTTTAAGCAAAAGGTACATCCGCTTGTCTGCGGATGTACCTTTTGCTCTTTATCTAAAATGAATACCTTAGGCCAAGCTGTACCTGTGCCCGCGAATTAAAATAATCTATACTGTATGGCGTGCCGGGGTTACGGAACTCAAAGACCGGCCAGTTTCCTTCGTTCTGCTGTGGTGGAAATAGCGTTGGCGTCAGTCCGACTGAACTTGTCGAGTTGAATGTGTTCGGGGAGAAATACTGTACGCCCCATTTCCGATACAACAGGTTCGTCAGGTTCATCACATCAGCCGACAGGGTAAGGATATGCCCCTGTCTATTGACAGCAAGTTCATGTGCCAGCCGTAGGTCTGCCTGCACGTTCCAAGGTGTACGCGCTTTATTACGTTCGGTAAAATCGCCCCGACGTCCACTTAAGTAGGCATTGGCATCAATGAAAGTATTGAAAGCAGCAGCCTGTTGCGCTGCTGTCTGTCCACCGGCGATATCTTTAAAATATCGAATTGCTTCCGACACTGTTGGTATATAGACCAACGATACTTGCTGTGGTAATCCCTGAATGCTATTGTTCACGATACCATAGGTAAATGGCGACCCGGATTGTGCTGAAAAGAACAAGGTAATATTGGTCCTTCCTGCGCGGTGCCACAGTTTATCATAGCTGATACTTGCGACAATCCGATGCCGGATGTCAAAATTACTATAGGCCAGGCTGGGATTATTCGGGATCAAGGACTGATTGAGCTGCCAGTTTGATTCCATCGAATTCCGTACCCCATTGGACAAGTCTTTTGACATACCGTAGGTGTAGCTTGCCGTCGCATTTAAGGTCTTATATTTTTTTGCAACGGTTCCTGTCAGGCTGTACTTATATCCCTGATTGGTATTGCTCAGCAGGTAGATATTCGAGAAACGGCTATCCACCGTGCCGCTGTATACCGGCTGCCGGTGATCTCTGTCATAACCGTACCAGCGTGGATTATCGGAGGTATTGAGCTGCTGAAATAACACATCGCTGATATTCTTGGTATAGATCCCCTCCAGGGTAAACTTCCAGTCGCCAGCCACCTCATAGTCAATACCCCAACTTCCCCGAAAGACCTGCGGCAGGGTAAAACCATTGTCCACGAGGTCCACCTGTGTTTTTCCGCTATTGGAATCGTTGACAACAGCTCCGTTCTGCGCAATAAAATCGGCCAAGCCATTTTCACTCGGCCGTATCGCATCACTGCCCGGTGCAAAGGGCTTCTGATCTGCCCGCTGGTCAAATGCACCATAACTGTTTCCGGTATTGTAATAAGCGTAAGCCAGCCAGGCAAACGGAATACGGCCCGTGAACAATCCGGCACCACCGCGCAATATAAGTTTGTGGTCTTCTGTCACTTCCCAGCGGAAGCCTACTCGTGGCGATAGTTGTACCCTATTCATAAAATCATTGCGCAGACGACTGAGGGGTGTATATGGATAAGTCGTGCCGAAATTCGGGTCCGAAAGGATATTTTTCACTTTGTCGCTCAGTTGAGGCATATCTGGCAGACTTGCTAAATCTGCCCGTAGTCCAGGGGTGATCCGCAGTCGGTCGTGGATACGGATTTCGTCCTGTAGATACAAGCTATACATATTGACACCAAAATCTGCCGCTGGATTTGCGAGGATATAGTCGCGGGTATTCTTGTTATAATTGTAGCTACCGCGCACCCGATATGGACTGTTGCTGACAAAATCTTCGATGCTGTTGTAGTCGACACGGCCGTTCCAGCTGTTGACAAAACCATAACGGATTTTGTACAGTTCATTGTGTGTACCGAACAGCAGCTTATGACGCCCTGTGTTCCAGGTTAGGTTGCCCGTAAACTCCCAGGTACGTTGCTGCATATCAAAGATGCTCGCTTCACGGTCTGTACCGATATACACCGTCGTCCCCGGTGTGCGTCCCTGGATCTGTACTTGTGGCAAAGTCGGGTCTGACAATGGATCACGTCTATCGTTGACAACCGTATAACCTATCAGGGCGTTGGCGGAAAGACTATTTGAAAAACGGCTCTTCAATTCAGCCACGGTACTGCTCTGGTTGTTGGTCTGTTTGAAGGCCATGCTCGAAAAACGAAAATCCTGTTGGTCGCGGTCCATGTGTGTAGCCGAACTACGAATGGTATTATTGCGGATTGCCAGCTGATGCCGGGCATTGATATTCCAGTCGACGCGGTTGAAGAACTTGACAGACTTGCTCCAGTTGGTATAGCTGTCGGCTGTTCCGGCATCAAACAAATTGCCATAGCGCTCCTTGACAGTATTCGCTATTTTTTCGGCATCCGCCACACTTAATATCTGAGCCGTTTCGGTTGTGCCGACAATAAGCTGCGTCGGATCCTGCCGGCGCGCGATCTCTTCATTGCTGAAGAAGAACAGTTTATTTTTGATAATCGGGAAACCGATCCGGAAACCAGCCTGATAATCGTAGAAGTCACTGTTCATCTTGCCCAGTGTGCCTACACGGTCTTTTCCCGTCAGTGCCGCATTGCGGCCGAAACCGTATACCGAACCCTCAATTTTGTTCGTCCCCGAACGCGTAACTGCATTCACTGAACCACCTGTAAAGTTACCGATCTTGACATCATAGGGAGCAAGATACACCTGTACATCCTGGATTGCATCGATCGAAATCGGATTGGTGCGGGTTGAACTTCCCGCCATTCCCGAAGTACCGGTCTGCCCACCCAAAGATGGTGAAAAACCGATGGCATCGTTGTTGATAGCGCCGTCCACCGTCACGTTGTTGTAGCGAAAATTAGTACCACCGAAGCTGTTGTCGCGGCTTCCCTGTGGGGTCAAACGGGTCACATCCGTGATCGAACGTGATACCGTAGGCATATTACGGATCTGTTCGCCTGAAATATTTTTACCTGCACCGAAGGTATCAGCCCGCTGCCCCCTTGCCCGGGCGCTGACCACCACCTCCTCCATCCGTTGGTTGGCTTCGGTCAACAGCAGCTCCAACTCCTGTGCTCCGCCTAGCCGGATAAAAATATCCACACGGATATCGGATTGCAGACCGACAGCGGTAGCACTAACACGGTAGGGGCCGCCGATCCGCATATTATTGATCGTAAACCGGCCATCTTTATCTGTTGAAAGGGTATATTTTGTACCCGAGGGTGTATGAACCGCTTCGATAGAAGCGCCTACTATCGGTGCTTTTGTCCCGTCCAATACCCGGCCCGTGAGGGTACCGGAAGTTTCCTGCGCCAGCATCCTTGTTGGCTGTAGCTGGAGCAAGAATAGGGCAATAAGCGTCCCGATCCAATGATATATTGTCTTGTTGATTGTTCTCATGTAAACATTTTTTATAAATCTGCGTGAATAACACACAATCTTTCACCTTATTGTTGGAGCACTTGTCCCATGACATGGATGACTCCATTTCCAGCAAGTACATCGGTACGTACCGGAGTTAGTGCCCCGGAATTGCCAGTGCCTTTTACGGTTATTCCCGTAAAGCTATTGGGTACATTGTATTGACCAAGCAAATTAATGGTCAGGGTCTTCTCATTCAACATCGTTTCAGTATAACTCGTTGTTCCCTCCGGAGTCAGCAGGAAGTAATCTTGCGCAAACTTGCGTTCCTTGGCGATGTGGTAGCTCAAGATTTTTTTCAATATAGCAGGATCGGCCTTTTCAATTGCTTCCAGATCGGGATAGCCCATTTGTTTAATCGCTACATTATTGAGTGCAAATAGTGTATAATTTGTTGTACCCGCCAATGATTCCAGCAAACCCGAAACCTTTAAAGCCTGATAAAACAAACTGAGATCAACATTTGCTGCGAGCGCCTGTTTAAGGTTGCTGTGCACATTGGGAACCAATAAACGGTCCAGCACCTGCATCATACCATTTGAGGCTTTGGTATCCGCCTGTAGCAAGCGGCCTCCATTGATTGTCGTCAATGTATCTTGTCCGCGCTTCACGCGGCTCCAATAGACCTTAGTACCCAATAAAGTTTCCTCTTCCTGGTTCATTTTTAACGCCTTTCCGGTAAACAGTACTGGGGCTTTCAGGATATGATAATTTCCCTGTTCGACGAGTTTGCTTGCTGGCTCAGCATATACTGCTGCTGGATTTTGATAACCAGCAGCCTTGTAAGCAACGTCAGATGGAGCCAGCAAGGTATAGGAACCATCCTGCATCAATACTTTATTCAGCCCGCTTTTATAGAGTGCAGTAGCAAGATAAGTCAATCCAAAATTGTCCCGAACCACATCATTTAAAGTATTTTTTTCGATAGCCTCCGTAGGGTTCACCGTATCCTTGGAACAGTTCATCAGGGATAACATCACTAAGATGGCATATAGATAGTTCATTGATTTCATGTCGTTTTGTCTAATCGTTTACGCTTTGTATACTACTTCTTTTTGTGCCACATGCTAAAATCATCCGGCACAATAATCCGATCGACCACATGGACCGGTCCCTGAATGGTGTTGATATTTTCCTCAATAATGTCCGCTGGTTGTGCTTTGCTGTTCAAATGCCCCACCTGTATGCCACTACCGGTACGGTAAAAACGATGGTAGATATTCCTAAATTCAGCCAGCTTGTTGTTGTCCAGCATTTGCGAAAAAATAGTCGCATTATCGATTACACGGTCAATTTGAACGTCTATATTGAACATGCTATAGTCTTCATTATAACCGGTCTCCATTCGTGCGCTGCCGATGTATTGGTACTTGAGCAAACTATCCACCGGAGTTAATTGATTTGTTTCATAATACCACGGGGTTTCAATCCTTCCGTTCAGGGCCCGCAGATCAGCCTCTGTGTAAATACCCATACGGTTGAAAGCCAAATCCGTTGGCGCAAACAGCGTGCAATGGATGACATGTCTAGGCCGTTCACTACTGTGGTGAAAAGTACCTTCAAAATAATAGTTCCAATCGAGCATAAAACGAACCGGTAAACCAAAACCCGGATACATATTCATCATGAAATCGTTGGTATATTCAATATTGCTAAGCTCCATAGCCTTTAAATACAAGGAAAAACGGCCATCCTTGACCAAAAAATCGTACATCTGTTGCTGAGGTGCCTTAAGTACCTGTTCGATAATAAAAACATGTCCCTGCGCAACGGCAAGTTCCTGCCCAATCTTTAATTTCTTTCCGTCAATAATCAGGCTGCTCTGCTCCACACTCAGCTGTTGCCGATAAAAATAAGGTACCGTCCGGACCAATGAACCATCCCGCGGTTCACCATCCAAAAATTTAGGATGCTTCAATAGTGTAAAAAATGTCAAATCCCGCCCTATCAAGGCTAACTGACCGGAACTGATAGCGCCATTGAGTACATGATAGCGTAAGAGGTTCTGCAAGGAGTCTTTTGTTAGCTGCTGTATTTTTGCGGCAGTATATCCCGCAGTTTCCATGGCACTATTGGCAGGAACCAAAAAAGTCAGTTTGACCTGAGCCTGCTCCGTCGCCAATACCTTATCCATTTCCGCCTTTTGCCACATTGCTTTAAATAAACTGGCATGGCCTGGTAGCCCTTCCATTAGCGAAGGATATGTTGGCGCCGGGATCTCTTCACCAACGGGATCCGGCATAAATTCTGTTTTTTGACAGGCAGAAAGTAGGAGTAGTAGTCCACATACAATACCTGTTATATGTTGGTTTAATTTACTTTTCATTGTTGACTTGTCTTAGTTTTTTATTTTATCAGTGCTTCTTCCGGCAATACCAACAGACCATTTATTCCATGTACAACACCATTATCCGCTTTATAATCCGTTTGATAACCCGGCTGAAAGTTGCTGATTCGGAGGGGGGTGTTGGCTTCAGGAGCTTGGCTATGGATAATAAATGGCTCCATTGGTGTATTGGCAGAAATGCCAAAATAGTATAATTCATCACCAACAATACGCGCGCGATAATACGGACTTCCGTAATAGCCTGAGCCCGGTAACTGTCCATAGATTGCCATATCCGAAAGAAAGAAGTGGTTGTACAGCAGATAAACACGCGACAATCGTTTGCCATATTTTCCGGGATCTAACTGAGCGATGTCATTGGCAGTTATTCCAGCCTTTTCAAAGGCTTGGTTATTGGGCGCAAAAACGGTTGTATTGGCTGGCTCGCCCAAACGATTCCAGTCTCCCATACGTTTGAGCAGTGCAATAAATAAGCTATACTCTGGTTTGGAATTTAATACATCTTGTATGGTTGGATTATACTTCAGCACTTTGTCAACGACATGCAATACACCATTCGCCAATACAATATTCTGCGTCGCTAAGACGGATTTTGAGCCATTAACATAGAAGTCCGAAATTAGCGTACATTCCGCGCACACCTTTTGGTTTTTATAACCGATAAACAGTTCTTTTTCCATCATGTTAACATATTTATTGTCGATGGTATTTGGTGGCACATCACTGGTATACAACCTGCGCGGCAACATATGATAAAGCAATAGCTGCCGCAGGCTATCTTGCTTCATATTGGCGAAGTCGCTGGCACGAACAATGCCAAGATCATTGAAAGCTTTATTTGTTGGTGCAAACAGCGTATAAGGCCCCTCCTGCTTGAGCATATCCAATAAGTCGGCCTGCTTCAATGCGGCGTAAAAAAGGCTCAGGTTATAATTGTTGCCAATGAAATCCGCTGCATTGCTGTATTTGTCACTTTCGACATATAGATCAAGGTCTTTATTCTTGCATGCATGAATAAAGAGTGTGTTTAAAAGTAAAGCAAACCAAATCAGCGTCTTCATACTGACCAATCGCGCAGAGTCTTTGGCTTGTCTGTTCGCTGTTTGCTGATTTATAGCTAAAATATCTGGTCTCATAATTAATAAATAGGTTGCGGGTACTTCCGTTGTACGGTAGTCAAAAAGGCATTGCCATTGACAACTTCAATACTATTGACTACACCAAAAGTTCGTGGATTAGCTGTTCCTGAATGAACATTGACGGTTAGACCGGGGAAAAAAGTATTTAGATAATAACTGGGAGCATACTGTGTATGATCCATCAAGATATAACCAAAGGTACCATCTTTAACAGCAGGTTCCGTAAGCCCTCCCGGAACCGATGGTGGTTCGAGATAGGATACTGCGGTACGCGGATCAATAGCAGGTGCAAAAAACTGAATATATTGCCAGGTATCCGAATAAACCTTATTTTTATTCTGCAAGAAGATCGGGAAACCATAATATGGCGTAACTTTCGGCGCATCAATGTTACGCTGCATCTGACCAGCGTATTGATAACTGAAATTTGGAATACGTTGTTGCACCGTCGCTCCGGCAGCATTCACACTTGGCTGAATATGCGTGATAAAAATATTCATCGTATCAAGTAAACCGTAGCGCAACGACCTTGTTGTCCCCGGTACGGGCAATTTCTGTCCAAGATCCGCCTGTAGAAAACCTTTAGCACTCAGGTTATAAAAATTGACGTAAGTCAGGGTATCCGAAAAAGCCTGTTTATGGAACGTCTCCTGACGGACATAGAGTCCGTTTTCCTTTGTCTTAAAATCCTTCTGTAGTATATGTAAGGTATACACTTCGCGCGAGGAGAGATCAATAATGGTATCCAGAAATACTTTGCGCTGCTGCTCATCGGGCAATTGTGAAAATGGGACGCTACTGATAGGTCGTGCCATAAAGAGGAAACGACGTTTGCCTGCAGGCACCTGCGCCCAATTTGTTAAATCAAAACCATTCAATATAGGTGCTGTAGGTACCAGTTCTTTGCCCGGATATTCGGGGTTATATTTGGAGGTACTCAATCCGGCATGTGCGGCATTGGGTGCCGCGTAAATATTCCGTTTGTCCAAAAAATCACCTATTGCTGTTCCACCAATGGGTTTGCCTGACGCATCAAACTCCGGATCAATAAACATGCAGAAAAAAGGTTGCGCTTCTTCTTTATTATCCAAGGTGAGCGTATAGGTCAAATTATTAAATACCCGGATATAAGCAGGGTCTTCGACGGTACGATATTCGGTTTTTGTACAGCTCGCTACGCAAAAAACAAACGATAACGCGATAACTGCAAAAATGGGACAATTTAAAATCTTGTGTTTCATAAAAATGGTTATTTCGTATGTTTTACTACCATAAACTTCGCTTTGCCGGTTTCGGCGGTGCTTTTCAGATCACCTATCACAGCGATGGAATATACCCCCGGTTCATGCAGTGGAACTTTACGTCCGACAGCTGTATACAGTTTGGGATTTGCTACCAGCTGCGTACTGGACAATGGTTTGACCTGCTCCAGCCAATCACCTGGAATACGCGTTGGCAGCGAACTGTAAACCATAAACTGATAGGCTCCACCGATATCATTAGAGGCACTATAGAGCAGTGATGTATAAGGTTGCAGGATATTTAAAACTCCGGGAACCATATTTACGCCGCTGTCCATCACCTGTGTGCCAAAAGGGCGCCCCTCACCATTGGTAAATGTGGCATAAGGCAAAGCTGCACAGAAATTGAGGAAACGGAAATTAAACATATAGTTGGATTTAATCCGGTCAATGCTCGCATTATTACCGCTACCTTCTTTGCCAGTATAAGTTGTTCCGGCCAAATTATTGGCTGCTAACAGAACCTTGACTTTTTTGTCCTGATCCATATAGAGCCAGGCCGTATAATTTTGTCCGGCCTGCAGTTCGGCTTCCATAGAGGCCAGGGCTTGTCCGGAAGTTGTTTCAATAGCAATATGCTGTTGACCGGTGACCACACGGATATAATCCGATGCTGTACCATAAGCCGTTGCAGCAGTTTTTTGTCCTTTTGCATCCAGTACCGCATTTTGTCCAACGATTGTATTGGCCAGTTGTAGCTGTGCATAGGTCCGATTGAGGGGTTCACTGATATCCTCAATAATCTGAAAACCATTTTGCAGTTCGCGGATATCGTCCGTACCCGTGGTCCAGGTAAATTCTTTGGGGTGCACGACGATGGTATAGATACCGCCGGGCTGGAAGGTCTGAACCGGGGCATAGGTCTGCCCTGAGGACATTCGGGGAATGGCCCCGCCACCCATCTCCATGGTTGAGTTGAAACGGTCAATATTATTGTAATAGGTATGTCCTACCGCCGGAATCTGCCGGCCATCAGCCGTTAGCAGTTTAAACTGATAAGTGCCATAGGGTAGTTCCACATAATCCGACCAGGTATTGCTTTCAATCTTGGCCGTGACCTTGCTAACCGGGGTTCCATCTGCATAGGCCAAAGTAATTGGACCAGCAATATCCTCCATGGAGCTAGTTGGCATCAGCTTCTTGGCGAAATTAATAATCCGGATCTTAAAATGATCCGGACGTGCCGGTGCGGTCACGCTACGAGGAACCTCCACTAGCTTATCCGGATGTTGTACCCTACTTTCGTGATTGATTAGCAAGTAATAGTCTTTCGGAGCGGTGTAAGAATCGCGAACTGTAAACTCGACATCATGAGAAGCAATGGTCTTATTTGGTATCGGCACAAAGGTCGTTCTAAAACGTATGGTACCATCGGTCTGAAAGAGATCCTGAGGCACAGTCCAGCTCTGTCCCAAGCGTCCATCTTTCGGAAAATAGCGCGTTCCCGGTGGTGTCAGTTCTTCAGGGGGAATATACCCTATACGATTGGGAGGTACAAAGAAATTGGTCAGACTGTCACCATTGGCGATTAGCTGCGCATTCTCAGATAAATTGACCAAACGTACATTCGAGGCTTTTTCAGCATCGGGGTTAGGTCTATAATCAAAGGTATAATCTAAATTTTCCCGTTTACAGGAGAGGGCAAAAATACTAAGCAACACCAATATAATCTGTTGCAGGAATAGTCGTCCCATCAGATTCAGGTACTGCCCATTCTTTCCTTTTTTTTGCTGTTTCATACTTATAAAATGTTATAGGTAAAACCAACCATAATTTCTGTACCGCGCTTGTAACTACGGTTGAGGTATTCGCGTCCATACCATTTGCCACCTGTATTTGGGTTGGCATAAACCGTTTTGATCGCTGGATTAAGGATATTCTTTGCATAACCTTTAAATAATAGCCTTTTATTGAGCTTTTGGCTGAATACGAGATCCAACATAGAAAATGGCCTCGTATAAAGGTCCGGTTCACCGGTAAGGTTGATCTGTACCAACCTTTCGCCTACGGTATTGTAAGTCGCTGTGATATCTGTACCCCACTTTTTATTGTTAAAATTCAGCCAGGCATTGATGCTGTAAGGGGCTTGCTCAAAGAGTGGGCTATTGGTCGGTGCATTCCGGTCGATAGACCAATTGGCAGCGAGCCTTTCTGGTGTTTTCTTGATATTGCTCTGCGCAAGCAGCAGATTGGACCCTAAGAAGAAATCCTGTGCGGGTTCCCAGAATGAGCCCAGGTTTTTAACCAACTCCAGCTCTATTCCGTAGACCCGACCACGGTTGGGATCGTTCTGAAACTGAATGATCGGAAATTCCGGAAAAGTAGCCGCCAGTCCTTGGGTCTGCAGGCTGAAGACCTTTACAAGCTGGTCATTGATTTCTTTTCCAAAAGCTGAAACGGCAATGACCTCCCCACTGTTCGGGAACCATTCCCAGCGAAAATCCAGGTTTTTGGTCGACTGATTTTTCAGATTGCGATTTCCGACCACCAAGCCCATCTGGAAAGCGTCAAATTCGTAAACATTGGTTATTTCCCGTAGCTCAGGTCTCGCCAGTGTCGTATTGAAGGCTACCCTGAAATTCATGTTCTCGTTAAGCGTATAGGTTGCATTGACCGAATAATACGGTTTGTAGCCCTGCTTATAGGCCGAGTTGGGGTTCTGTGGATTCAGGTTTACGGTTCCGTTAGCATTCGCTGCTGTTAGTGATGGATCCAGATACACATTGGCTGTATCTACCGCAGACTGGATATTGGTATTTTCAAAACGCAATCCACCGGCAATACGGAGTTCATCCGTCAGTTTCAGGTCCAGCATTCCATAAAATGCATTGGTTTCATAAAATCCAGTATAATTGTTGGGCGACTTCTGGATGTTGTACAAGAAGCCCCCCACGGGAAAGTCACCTTCGCCTACTCCACCTGTGGGTACGCGCACGCCAACCACCTCATTGCTGACCAGCCGGTCCAGATTACCTTCCACATCATACAAGGGAATCGAAGAGAATTTACCAGGACCATAAGCGCCATAACTTGTAAAATTTGATCCCGGTAAAAACAGTACATTTTCACCAAATTTCCGCTCGCGGTTCAGGTAGTTGAATCCTGTTTTAAATTCCTGTTTATAGCCTAATAATTTAAATGGTATGGCCAGATCAGCTTTATAATTATAATTAGTTTCGTCCAGATTCCGCCAGCGCCGTCCATTGGGATCGGCCTGAAGAATACCGTAAGGTCCAAATCCATTAACATAGCCTGAACTTAATGCATAATAGCGTTCGGTATAGACAAACTCTGAATTCCCTATATTGGGAAGCGGACTAGTCCCCGGCCGTTCAATAGCGCCGCCATAGCGCGGTTTGTAATCCACCATATTGACAAAGCGGTAATCCGGATCATTCTGGTTGGATTTGGAAGACGCCATATTATAGCTCAATCGTGGTGAATATTCACTTTTTAAAAATTTATGTTCCCCTTGCAGATTAAAGGTATGCAGCGTACGGAAGGTCTGTTTTAGCGAGTAGGTCGTACTGTTTACTTCGCCGGGTAAACCCGCATAGTAATATCCGCCACGCAGATTGGTCGCTGTATTCTCACCACCCCAGCTTCCCAGGTACTGAAAACTCACTTCGTGTCTGGGATTAAAACGATAGGTCAAACCACCCAATAGGCCGTAATTGAGCGTTTCTACGCCTGTATTTTCCTTATAGGTTTGGTATTTACCCATTACAATATTATTTGTGGTTGTAAAATTGGGGATCTTACGCTGGCTATAGATATAAGGGCTTCCTGTAACCACACCTTGGTAGATACTGTATTGTGTCAGGTCGCCATCGTAGATATTACTAGTACGACGGTAATAGTTTCCGCCGAGAATTACGCCCAATTTATGTTTATCAAAAAGTGTATAACTATTGCCAAACGTGGCTGAATACAATTGATTGAGCGGTGCTCTTTTTGTCTGCGAAGTCAAAACGGGATCAAAGCCCTGCATGATGCCGTTGATGCGATTGACTTCCTGGCGCACTTCGGGACTATAATTGCTCGACGCAATTAACTGCTGAATCGAGCTCAGTCCATTTGGGTAGTGCTTCGATAGATTCAGGAAGTCTTTGGAAAGATCTTTTTTATTGATTGCCGTACCTAATACGCCTATATCACTGTTCCAGAAGCTATTGTACTTTCCGCCAACTCCGATATTAGAATTGAATCCTGTCTGCGCGATCACTTCAAAGGTCATCTTGTCTGGTACCGATTTGGTTTTCAGTTCGACGATACCTGAAGCCGCATCGGCAGGTTTATCTGGTGTGACGGTCTTATAAACCGTAATGTTATCCAATAAAGAAGCCGGTACAAGATCCAATGGGATCGCACTACGGTCAGGATCCGAGGATGCCAGGCGTACGCCATTCAGCTGGCCAATTACCGACCGGTCGCCGAGTCCACGTACAGCGACATATTTGTCGTCAGTTATGGTGACCCCCGTTACACGTTGTAAGGCTTGTGTAGTGGTGATACTTCCCGTACGTTCAATCAGCTGGGCGGAAATTGCATCCTGCACAATGGAGGCTTTACGGCGTTCCTCGAGGACAGAAGCTTCCGTATTTGCACGCTTTCGTGCCAGCACCGTTACTTCGACTTCCTCCAATGCCGTTGTCAGAGGCTGCAATCGTACAGTCAGATCGGACTGCTGCGCAGTGACAGTCAACTCTTTGCGCTGATACCCCAGTGAGGTAAAGGCAAGTACCGCATTTTGACCGGAGATCGCGATGGAAAAATTTCCATTCCCATCTGTTGAGGTCGAATTTTTGGTATTCTTTACGCTAATGGAAATCCCTGCCAATGGCTGTCCGGTATTCCCGTCCAGCACCCGGCCACGGACCGTAGCAGTCTGGGACAGACGGCCTGTTTTTTTCTCATCGACCGGATCTTCCGGTCCGATACGTCGAATGGTTACAATCCTGTTTTTGACCGTATAGGCAAAAGGGAGCTTTTCGAAACAACGTTCCAGCACCTGATCCAAGGGCGCATTTATCACATTAATGGTGATACGCGGAGCATGATCAAAGATCTCCGCGTCATAAAAAAAATCGTACCCTGTCTGCTGGCTGATCTGTTCCATTAGATCGGCCAAAAGGGTCTTTTGCTTATTAATAGTTAGGCGCTGACCATATGTAGCTGCACTTAAATGTGCTAATACACAGGTTAATAATACCATGGTGATTTTCATAACACGCATGACTTGATGAAAATTCATACTTTTGTCTTGTAGTTATAGTAAATGTTAAAAATTGACGACAGATTTTTTTTAATGACTTTAGCTATTTTAGGCGGTGATGTTGGTAGCATCGCCGCTTATTTTTTATCCAATGCCATTTGCAATGGGTAATTATTCCTTCACGATAATCCTCCTTTCTTTGATCTCCAGTTTCACTTTATCGATGGAAGCGATCATTTCCACTACGGCCGATATCGATTGGTTCCGAGATACCTTTCCCGTAAATTTCATTGTGCTTAATTCCGGTGGACATACGACCGAAACATCATACCATCGGGCGATCTTGCGCAGGATACTTCCCAATTCCTCCCGACGGAATATAAAATATCCATTTACCCAAGCTAGGTTTTGCTGCATATCTGCTGCTGAGAGCTGCATATTTTTTCCAACCAGGGCCTGTTGCCCGGGTCGGAGCAATTCGGATTGTCCGCTACCCGCAGCGACCAGGCGTACACTGCCTTCTACGAGCGTCGTGCAGTCGTAGGGTTCATTCGCATAGGCATTGACATTGAAGGTGGTTCCCAACACCTGAATCAGCTGTTTGTCGGTCTCCACAAAAAACGGTATACGCTCCTTTTTTTCGTTACTGACTTTAGCAATTTCAAAGTATACTTCCCCCGTCATTTTTACACGGCGTTCATTTTTGTCAAATTCAATGGGATAGGTCAATGAAGAAGCGGCGTTGAGCCAAGCTTTGCTTCCATCGGGGAGGATGACACGATATTGCCCGCCATTGGGTGTACTGATACTATTAAATAGTTTGGAAGCGGTGGCTGTTCCAGCTGCGGTATAAACAATTTCACCAGCAGCTGTTTTTTGTACGTTAACCCCGGCCTGATCCACCAGCTTTCCGTTGGCAGCGTCAGAAAGAGAAATCATCGAACCATCTGACAATTTCAAAATCGCCTTTTCACTTCCGGGAGCGATCGGATTATTTTGATGAGTAAGCTGCTGTCGCTGTTCGGTTCTCTGTGGGATACACAACCAAAGCAATGCCCCTATCCCAACAAATATTAGTACCGCAGCGGCATACCATTGTATACGTTGTTGGATTGGGACAATCCTCCTTCGAGGTGAATTAGGCTTCATTTTAGCCGATGGGATCAATTGTTCCCCTTCCATTCTTTGGTACAGGCGCTGCTGCCAATCAATAATTTGTCCACGATCAAACTGGGGATTCTCTGCCGAGGAATCCCAAAGACTGTTTGTCTGTTCGGACATGATTTGATGTAAGCGGATCAAATTGTTCGGATCGTCCAGAAAATCTGCGATAAGCTGCTGTTCGGCAACTGTGCATTTTCCCTGCAGGTATCGCTTTAACAGTTCATTGGTGATTATTTGTTCGTCCATTTTTTTGCTTCTTCACTTATAAAGGCGCACATACGGAAACGCACCACCTAGGATAAAGTAAAAAAATACACAACTGATTGATATTGAAGTAAAAGAATTAAAGAAAAAGATTTAAAAACAGGATTAGAAGAGATAAGATGCCTTTGCGAAAATGTTTCAGTGCAGCGACCATATAGTTTTCGATGGTGTTGATAGACAGGTTGGTTTTCTCTGCGATTTCCTTGTAGCTGAACCCCTGCTCGCGACTGAGCACAAAAACCTCTTTACGCTGAGCACTGAGTCCAGACAGGAGCTGCTGATACTGTTCTTCTTCCTCCTGACAGCTTACCGCATAGTCGGCCATCCGGTATTCCACTGCAGCAGTTTCGGCATAATCTGCAACAGTTTCAACAATATTGCGGCGTTGTTTGCGTAACTGGCTGATAACGGCATTACGGGCTGCCCGATGAAGATAATTGCTTAGGTTATCGGGTATACTAAACTCCCGGCGTTTTTTCCAGATCCAGAACAAGATATCCAGGGCAATTTCCTCAGCAAGAAACGCATCATTCAGATACATCTGACATGTCACATACAATTTGGGGGCATAACGGGCCACAAGCTCATTATAAGCTTTCAGGTCGTCATGCTTACAGCAGCTTTCCAATAATTCACGATCTGATAAATGTGTATAATTCACCACTGGTCAAAATTTTCGATCCTAGCTATTTCTTGCTTGATGCCCGGCAAAAGAATATTCCTTCGGTTGCAATGGCAGGGAAGCATCGCTGAGCCAATTGCGGAACATATGCTTCAAGCACTAAATTCTTAAAGAGATATGTGGGAAGTGTGTGGTTAATATTATGTTTCTGTTAAATACGCAGTGACAGAACGTAACTTTGAGTAAAAGCGAAGCTATTAAATTTGGCTTGGTCTTAAATGAAGAGCATTTAATAAAGGACGCGGGGATGTCCATCACATTCATAAAAGATACTGGAGAGGTTAGGTAAAATCTAATCAACTATAGCTAAAACTCGTATTAGAGATTAAACTGGCTTGTACTCACAAAACCCGAAAGTACATTTTCTAAGATATTACTTCTTTTATGAAATTCAAAGAAATTTCAGGAGAGGCCATAGCTAAATCCCAAAGTAGATTTCAGGAAATACGATACAAAGATGCCCCTATAAAATTTCTTATAAGGGCATCTTTATATCGTATCAAAGGCTTGTTTTAGAGATCCAATTGAATACCTAAATTCGCTATTGTTCCACTTCCCTTGACATAATAACGGCCTTCATTAGTTGCTCCCCTCACCTCCGCGTGCAACGGGAAATAATCATTGTTCAGCAGATTATTAACTGAAAAAATAAAAGCTAGATTCTTTAATTTATAACGTGTCTGGAAATCCATCAGACCATATCCAGAAATGGGATATTTGCCATAATTATATTCAGAGAGTTGAAAAACATCGCGTTTACCCAAATGTAAATATTGAAGGTAGACGTTCCACCGGTCTGTCAATTTGAAATCTGCATTAATATTTATTTTAAAAGGCGAAATAATAGAGTTATCCAATTTATCCTTATATGTTCCTTCATTTTTCAGATCTTGTCGACCATCCATATACCCGAGTATGGTGCCAAACTTAAACCAGTTAACAGGTTTTACATCTACAACCAATTCCAGACCGTAAATACGTTGAGGAACCTGGATCAGTTCGTAATTGCCAGGTGTTGAAGTTTCGGCGAAGGTATTACCTTTTTTGGAAGAGCTATAATACCCCGTCAATTGGTAACTCAACATCGTGAAATTACCATTTAATCCCAGCTCAAAGTTATTGACAACTACTGGCTTAGGATTAATTTGACTTAAAGGCACTCCATTACGCAATACAAGCCCTACATCTCCGATAGAATACCCTTGTGAAAATGAAACAAAAGGCTGCAAGTATTTTAATTTATTATATCTTCCGGCCAAATTAAATACAAATGCATTTGAATTACTATTGTCTCCAGCGGTAACTTTCCCTGCTTTTGTTAAATCTCCGACTTTGAAACCCAAGTTTTCATACCTCACCCCACCTTTTACTATCCAATATTCGGCCAGGTTAAATTTGCTTTGTAAGTATAAGGCCGCACTTTTCATGTTCATATCCGGTGTCACGAATCCATTGTCCAAGGTTTTCTGAACGGTGTGATCTTTCAAAAGATCTACTCCATAAATTAACGTTACCTTATTGTTGTTGGATAGATCAAAAGGCGTACTAAAATTCAGTCTAGCCCCCTTATGATCTGAATACGTTTGGTTGTAGGTTTCAAATACGGTGTTCATATCTTCATAATACAAACTCATATTTGCTGAGGTTCGGCCAAAATTACCATCATACTTGACGTGAAAAGCTTTATTGTAGGGTGTTCCGCCGTTAATCACCGTATCCGAAGGTATGCCTATAGCGGGTTTGCTACCAAACTCACCTTTAGTGCCGACGTACTTACTATCCTGTACACTTCTATAATAGTTACCCATAAATTCGACACGATGATTATCGTTGATCTGATAGCCAATCTTCGCTAAGGCATTATAACTTTTTGTCTCCCCCAAACCATAAAATGGACTTACAATGGTACCATCTGAGCTACGAACCACGCCTGTTCGTGCCATCTTTCCTTGCACGACATAATCAAACTTATCTTTCGATCCAGAAAATACCTGTGCCAAATTATACCCATATGTTTCATCTGGTTTGACCAAGCTCAGGGAATTATTTAAAGAGGTCGAAGAATGAAAACTCTTGTCTGTCTTTGGCTTCTTTGTAATGTAATTAATTATCCCACCAGCGGCACCATTTCCATACATTGCTGAGGCACCATTGATGACTTCAATATGGTCAATTGCGCTGGCATCAATTGTCTTCATATCTCTCCCACCATTTCTTAAAGGAGTAGATTGAGGAACCCCATCAATAAGAACCAAAAAGTTCCGTCCACGTATTTTAGCAATAAAATTGTTTTGGCTCTCTTCACTGGGAGAGATACTTGGCACTTTCTGCATGAGTATATTGGGCAGGTTATCATTTATCAGCCGCTGATCTTCTAGGGACTTACCTCCGATATAGGTAATTGACGATGGTACCTCGTCTATACTTTCCGCCAATCGACTCGCCGTCACAACAACTTCATTCAAATGATTACTTGTTTGCTCTATGACAAAGTCTGGAAGCTCCAAGATTTCCCCTTCCAGTAAGATCTGTGACTTGATTTCTTGAAAACCAATATGCTTTACGGTCATGGAGTGAATTCCTTTTGGAATCTTTGAAAAAATAAAATTCCCTTCATTATCGGTCTTAGTGCTATTTATCCCATCGATATTGATATGCACATTGCACAAACCTTTCCCCTCTGAATTTTTTATCTTCCCCTTAATTGTCCCCAATTCCTGATCACTACCATTTTTGTTCACAGTTCCCCAACTTTCTCTGGAAAAACTTACTTGTGGAAATACGGAAAAACTTAAAATGAACAGACTACTCGCCAATATCGTGTTTTTGGCACTAAACCAAGATGTTGTTGTTTTCACTTATTTCAGGTATTTAAAAATTTCAAAAGAGTCATTTGTCCTACCAAGCATATTGATCTCTGTATAATTTGGGCCCCTTCTATTCGAAAAGCCTACTCTATAAAAATATAATTACTATTTAGACTAATTATTATTTACGGCAAATATAGTAAAGTTGGGAAAAACTTAAGGCTGTTTTCCAAAAAATAGAGCGTTTTTAAAAATTTATCATCACAGGCGAAATACAAGAAGAAGACGACGCGGTCAGCTAACCTCGTATAATTCTGATAATCCATTAATAGGAAGTTAAGGAAGTCTCCATGTCAGCATTTTTCAATCTCCATGACTTCTACGGATAGGCCGCTTTTGATGGGACGAGCCTACAAATTTATTACATGATATTCATAGACATAAAATAATCTATAGATATTCAACAATTACCCTTATTTTTAGTTTATTTAATATATCATATAAAGCTATGAATAAGCACACATTTTTAGGTATATGGAGTTTAATTTCTGTTGCAATCCTCTTCATATTTGCTTCTTGTAACCGCTCAAACGAAGACAAAGCGGACAGCCTCAATAAGGATGGAAAAACGGAAGAAGCGATCAGCTACTATCAGCTTGCCATCAAGGAAGGCAGCGTAGAAGCGATCAATAAACTCGCATTATTATATAGCAATATTCACCAGCCCGAAAAAGCGAAACAGTATTACATTATAGCGGCGGAGAAAGGAGATAAAAAGGCTGCAGAAACTCTTGCCAACATTAGCTTAAGAGACGGAGCCTATCATGATGTGATTACTTATTTGAAACCAATAGTGGACGCCGGCGATACAACGCAGGTTTATGCACTGGGAAGTGCTTTTGTAAAATTGAAACGGTACAATGAAGCAGTCCAGATTTTGTTAAAAAATAAGGATAACGTATATGTAAAAGCCATATTGGGTGAAGCATATTATGAACTTGGGGATTTGAACAATGCCGAGAAATACTGGAAATCGGCCGTATATAACCATCAATCAGGGGGTATCAACTCGTACAACAAACTCTTGGATCTATATCGTCAACAGGGCAGAGAAAAAGATTACAAAAAGCTTGAAGGGGCTTACTGATAAATTTAATTGATTTTTACCTGAGCGACTGGCCTACCACACCTAGAATTTGACGATTCATGTAGTTGTAATCAAAGCAGTTAATAAGGCAATTTATGATAATATAGGCTTATTTGATGTCTGAGCGAGAACATCTTTGTTTACAAAAATGAAGACTGAGTTTATTTTGTTTTCATACCTTGCCCTTGGTTTTAAGTTCAACATCAGTTGAATTTTATTAAAAATATGATCTTACAATTTTGTAACTTCCCCTACTGACTTCTAAAATTATTAAACGATTTCAGTTATATATTGTTCTTCAATAAAGAATAATATATAATATGGAGGATCTATTATATTCGGTAGCTGTTAGCATAATGATTATTTGGGCTGTTACTTTTTTGGGAGGATTCATTACAGAAGATTTTATTCATATTCTTTTAGCTTTTGCAACTATAGCGCTCATATTTCGCGAAATAAAGATGATGAATAGTGACGATGTTCAACAGTTAAAACGGTAAATCAACTATTACGCGTAGACAAATCATACAGTGCTAAAAAATGACAATTCCACATCGGCCAAATCAACAGTACGACAGATATATTAAGGAAAGTGACTTCAATTCCTGCAAAAGAATTTTAGAAGCTTTGTGTGGTCACACAAAAATGAGATACGGCCTGATACGCAAGAAGGATGGTCAGACCTGGGGAAACTGGTGCGTTTATGATTCTCAATATCAGAAGATTGTAACTAAAAACAGTGAAACATATGTTGCAATATATCAGGCAATCCGAAAGGGCCTTTCACCTATTTATATTGACGATAGCAAGCTGTGTTCAGTCAATCAATGGACTGATATTCTTCAAAAATTCGATTTAAAGAGTTATATTTCCTACCCGATAATCAATAAAAAAGATGCTATAATAGGACACCTGAGTTTGATGAACGCGCAACCGGTGCACTTTGACCAAAATAAATTGGAAATACTGCTCCCAGTTTGTAGCGATTTAATTGCAATAGATTTTAAAACAGTCATTGAGCGCAGAAATACAAGAAGAAAATTAGAGCAAGAACTTAATTATTCGAAAAATAGAGAACTCGTTTTATCATCGTTAGCTCATGACTTGAACAATCCGGTCAGCATTGTAAAAGTGATTTCACAATATCTTCAGGGAAATATAAAAGATGAAAACCAAAAAAGCTTATTAAAGAAAATAGAGGAAACATCTTTTCGGATGAAGGGAATAATAGATGATGTGTTAGATTTCAGCAGTATCGGTCTTGACTATGGATTTATAAGGGTTCCAGATAAGCAACGCATGGATTCATTGATTAGACAAATCCTAACAGAATTTGAACTACTGCATAATATAACGTTAATCGCTAATATTAATCTTCCAATTGATATTCCTTGTGATCATCATAAAATGGGGCGGGCATTTACCAATTTAATTGGCAATGCAATAAAACATGGCAATCCGCAGCAAAATATCGAAATCAACGCATTCGTTCAAAATGAACATTTCATTTTTAGCGTTACGAATGAGATCTCCTATCCTCAATCTTCAGATCTTACAGAACTATTTAAACCGTTTGTAAAAGGAACCAATAGCAATGGGCTTGGATTAGGATTATTTATTGCGAACGAAATCGCAAAAATTCATAAAGGAAAAATAACGGTAAATTTAGAGGACAATAAAATTACATTTAATTTGATAATCCCTCTACATTCTACCGCAACTCTACTGTAAAACAGCACATATCAATATTTTACATAGAATTACTTTTCGCTTAAATGTTTTTTTACACAAAATGGGTGCGCTAATCGCACCCCTAGCCTCTATCAACGATTTTATTTATTGGGTACTGGTGCATGTGCTGCAATAAGTTTTTCGTGCTTTAACTCTTTCCAGAAGTCTGTGGGTAGCTTGGTCATGAAGGCATGTGCATTTTGTACGGCCTGCTCGACGGTATGTGCTCCTGGTATAACGCCCGACACTTCGTCTGGGGCTGCAGCAAATTGCAAAGCTGCTGTACGGAGTTCCACTTCGTGATTTCTTGCTACTTGCTGCAAAGCATTCAGCTTTTCCTTAACACCGGCGGGAAATGTTCCGTCATAGAGATAGCGGTCTTTACCCGATAAAAAACCAGCACATAACGGAGCTCCGACAACGATAGAAATCCCTCTTTCTGCAACTTTTGGAAAAACTTGGTTCAGATCCTCGTCATGCTTGATCAATGAATACTGGCATGCGGAGAGAAAAATATCTGGGTCTGCAACTTCCAATGTCTGTAAGATAGGCTCTACGGTATTGACCCCTAGCCCCCAGCCTTTAATAATCCCTTCTTCCCTCATCCGGGTCAATTCGGGCATCGCTCCGTTAACAGCTTGCTCAAAATAGTATGCATAGCTATCTTTCATATCTCCATTGTCGGGTGAAAGGTCGTGAATATACACCACATCAATGGACGATAATCCCAAGCGCTGCAGGCTCTCTTCTATACTTCGTCTTACCCCTGCTGCACTATAATCATACTTATAAGCAAAATTTAGCTTACCTTTCCATAAAGATTGTTCCATTTTAAAATCTTCATGAGGCAGCATTAATCGGCCTACTTTTGTTGATAGCGTAAAACTATCTCTGGGTTGATCTTTTAAAAACAAACCCATTCTACGTTCACTGATACCCAAGCCATACCAAGGCGAAGTATCAAACAGTCGTATACCAGCATTCCATGCCGCTTCAACAGCCTGTAGGCATTCAAGGTCTGCGTTGTGCTGAAATCCATTTCCTAATGCCACACCACCAAACCCAGCTTTATCGGCTGGGCGAAATCGTTTCTTTTGTATTAAATTTTCAGTTGTCGCCATTTTATGTTTTTATATTATTTTCGACGAGTTAGCAGGTATTGCTGCAGTTCATACAATGCTGCCCCCTACTAGTCTCTCTATTAAAAAATCTTTTCTTTTGTCTGATCCTAATTCCATTATTTATGTTCGCTCGCTAGTCTCGCCGCAAGCTCATCATGCGCAGTGAGATCCAGACGTAAAGGTGTAATAGACACCAGACCGCTTTCTACTGCCCAACGGTCTGTGCCTTTTTCAGCAGGTTCTAATGGCACAACGGTAATCCAATAGTTTTTTCTTCCCATGGGATCCTCTCCGGGCACCACACTACCATCATATAAACGTACAGATTGTCTTGTCCATGAAAGACCTCGGGGTTTGGGCGGAAAATTCACATTGTAAAGGGCAGGACCTTTATTGTTCAACAATAGCTTGAGTACATCCCCTGTCCAGCGAGAAAGCCCTTCAAAATCCGGTTCCGTCTTCCCGACGGGTGTGCTCAATGCGATCCCCGTAATGCCGAGCAGTGTCGCCTGCTTTGCCGCAGCTAATGTTCCCGAATGCCACATCGAATTACCCAGATTTGGTCCCATGTTAATACCTGAAAGCACAACCTGCGTATCTGGAAACATATATAAGCCCAAGGCTACACAATCTGCGGGTGTGCCATTTACCCTAAAAGCTTCAATATCATCAAAAGTAATCGATGCACGCCGGTAGCTTAGGGGTCGAGAATGCGTAATGGCATGTCCCATAGACGACTGCTCAACATCGGGGGCAACAATCTTAACTGTTCCAAACTCTTTCGCTGTATTCGCTAGTGCCGCAATCCCCGGTGAATAGATGCCATCGTCATTGGTAATAAGTATATTCATAACTGTACCTTTTCTATGAAAACCAATCTCGAGCATCCTTTGTTCAGATGTTATGAAAGAACATGGCAAAAACATACGGTTAGTACACAACCCGGCCGCTGGGGATGACACGAATGGAGATAAGGACGAACTATGTCAATTGATTGAAGATCTCGGCCACCAATGCACGGTAGTAACAAAAAAGGATGCGGTCAAAAAGATCGATCCGCAGACCGATATTATTGCCCTAGCAGGTGGTGACGGTACCATAAGAATGACTGTAATGGGTCTATTGGAAAAAAAGTTAAGATTTAAAAGGCCAATCGCTATTCTGCCACAAGGCACAGCAAACAATATTGCTATTTCTCTCGGTATTCCCCTAGACTGTGAAAAAGCTATCGGCCTTTGGAGAAATTGCCTACTTAAAAAATTCGATGTTGGAATGGTCACAGGATTAGAAAGGAAACCCTTGTATTTTATTGAATCAATCGGTTTTGGTGTATTTCCATTACTGATGAAGAAAATGGACAAAAAAAACACGGAGCATCTTAGTGCAGAAGACGAAATCAAAACTGCATTAAGGCAGCTCCGCAAATTGGCAAAAGCATTTCCCGCTAAAAAACTAAAACTTACCGTAGCAGGCGGAAGTTTTGAAAAAGAATGCATTCTCGTTGAGGTCATGAATATCCCGAGCATGGGGCCACGGCTAGTGCTCGCTCCCGATGCTGATCCCGGAGATGGACTATTTGATATCGTCATCGTGACTGCCGATCAGCGTCAGGAACTCATAGACTATATCGATGGACTATTGAATGGAACGGATATAGAATTTAAAATAAGCCCCATCCGAGCCAGTACATTAGCAATAGAATGGGAAGGTAAGGAAATACATATTGATGATGAGCGCATGAGCTATCTCGGCCAACAGCTCAAGCTTACCATGCTTGAAAGTCTCGTCGAAATTGTCGCAGGAAAATAAATAAGATTTAATTTCCCTCAACGATACACGCACAAAAGATGTTCTCTAATAAAAAATTAATCAAATGGACGGATCGAAAAACAAAAATAACAGGCATCTAGGCATACTTATATTTCTCATGGCAGCTATCCCAAATCCAGATCCACGAGAACCAAGTCCAGACTTATCCAAGCAAGAGGATACATCCAAAAAAGATGATGATCCAAATACTAATTTATCCGGTATCAAAGACGACCGAACTCACAATAGGGAGCAAGCACAAGCAGAACAGAAAGAAAAGGACGATGAAGATAAACCTGATCTTTCTGGTGATATCAATGTTTAGGCAGCAATAAATTATTTGCTATTCGTACATTCGAGGCGCATACCTACAGATCGCAAAATAGAGACAGCTTCGTACAGCGACAGCTAGGTATGGCATTAAATCCCTTAACTTTTCCGAGGTGGGAAGAAAAACAATTTTGGATTTATCTTGAAATAGATCCAAACAGCCTTTCCCATCTTAACCAATTCTTTGGATGATAGGTTTCGCGAGCGAAAGGCCAACATCAAGGATAAAGAGAAGCTGACCATAAAATTAAAGAATCCGATAATTCCTATCCCTAAAATACCCCAAACCCATATATCAGTAGACAGCTCCATGCCATGTCCAAACAGACCCAATGCCAAATTTCCGCTGGCAAACGTAATATGCCTTATATCCAAATTTAAACCTAAAAAAAGTCCGATGGAAGCTGTTGTGCCCATAAAGATTCCAAACCAAACATTGGATACAATACCCGCCCATTTTTTTTCATAAAATGAAGCTATTCTGTTTGTTTTTGCCTGTCCAAAGATCTTTTTCAACATGGGATGTTCCTGAATACGATAATATACGGAGTTATGCTTGTCCCGGTTTGAAATACTGCCAGCAATAATTCCGGAAAGAAATAAAAATACACCGGCAATAGATGCATGCAAGACCACAGGTGTCTTTATGGGATTGAGGTCATTGACCAGATGCAGCCACTTGGCACTAGCAATATTGACCTGAAACAACTGTTGAATTGCCCAAACAAGAAAAAGGCTCATCGGAAAGGCCATCGCAACGTTACCAACAAAGGCAATGAACTGTGAACGAAATAATCGTGCAAACAGTTCAGCAAATATCCAATAACGATGTTTATTACTCCCCTGCTCTGAGGCCCCTTGCTCAATCGCGTTGACCAATGCGGATGCTGTCATTGCAGGCTGTTTGGTTGCCAAAGTTGCACCAAATAGATAAATTAATGTAAAGCCAATGGCATAATTCAGACTATATAAAAATGCATGGCCAAATTCACTGGTATGTATCTTACCCAACAATAATTTAATGATGCACATCACTCCTACAATGAGGCCTCCCCCACAGGCTGAACGGAACATTTTCCAATATTCCTGTCTGCTTGAGGTAATATAATGCTCCCCAGTCTGTGCAGTATGATGTGTAATCTCGTAAGCCAAAAGCTGTGTACTCTGTCCTACCAATTTGCGAATATTGCTTTTCCGTGAATTGTAACCAATAAGCGTCCTTGCCAGTGCGATCGTCTTTTGTTTCTTTTCATCTGAATTGTCGATCACCAAAAAGGGCAAGATTTCCCTGATCCTTTCCAGCTGCTGCCGCATGCGCAAAAGGGATTGATTGACTTTTATGGAAATTCCAAAACGATGTGAATTGTCAAAGGCTGTTTCAATATACGATTCGCATTGTCTATGAAGCACCCAAATCTGTTTATAAGATAGATCATCCGAGGCAATAAATTTATTATCCGACTGTAAAATACGATCATTCAATTCGGTAAACTCCCGCATGATTGCAATAAAAGGACTATCAAAATTTTGAAACTCGGGTACCATCTTGTTTACATCTGTTTCCATTGCGCGGCCCGTGATGCGCTGAACCAACAGTTCCAGCCCATACAATATTTCAATCATTCCAAAACCGGTTTCATCATCATAAATCGTTTCAAATTTACATATGCTAAACAGTTCATCGATTTGATCCTGCGGGACCGCAGCAATCCAGTCGGCATCACTAGGTTTGTAAAAAACCTGATTTAACATATACTGCAAAGTAGACTTGGGCGGCTGAAAAGGAAGATATCGCTCGGTGATTCGTTTTTTTAGCTCATAGAAAAAGTCTGCATAACTAATAATACCTGTATCGGAAATCAACTGATCAAAATCTTTACCAGCCAGGATTCTTTTGAGATAAAGCTGAAAGTCGTCCCGGTCAGTGGGTGCGTCATGGAGATAGTCCAATAAAAATTGAATATCGACCTGATAAAGCAAATTGATACGTGTTGGACGAAGAACATCAACTAATAAAACTAAAAAATCAACACTTGTATAATCTGGATCCTGTAATTGATTTTTAAATCGTCCAAACAAACTTCTTACCTTGGTCTCTTTATCCTGTTCTTTTTTCATAAATTATAAAATCCTCTGGTTTAGATACCAATTTTAGGCACATTTTGTTTTTTTATCTAAAACAGCTACTCACTAAATGATGTCAAATAACCCCTAAAATAGATGATTTTGATCATTTGACATATACTTTCAATTCTATAATTTTATAGCTAAGAAATTATAAATCAAAAGTTAAGATCAGCATAAAAGATGAAAATGAAAAATAATGATAAATTGAAGCCTGCAAAATTATGTTACGAACATATCGGTGGAAAACTCGGCCAACTCCTATTGGAATCTCTGATAGAAAAAGGCTGGCTGGCGAAAACAGACCCCAACGATAAAAATCTCTATATCACTGCACTTGGAGAATCCCAATTGACAGCGTTTGGTATTGACTTATCACAAATTAAATCCTGACTACTATGAACTTACTATTGGATTACGACAATTTCTTTTTGCCCGCAGAAGACCTAGAGAGGGCCAAAGAATTTTATGAGAATCAACTTGGCCTCGAAACCAAATTCGACTTTTCGGATAAGGGGATGACCGCATTCAAGATAGGTGACAATGAACCGGCAATCATTCTTAGGACTGGACAAGATGCGAAACCCACGATATGGTTTAAAGTCGCGGATGTTAAGACAGCGTATGAACATTTAAAGAAAAAGGGGATCTTATTTTTAAGCGAACCATTTGAAATCATGACGGGTTTAGCCGTTGAATTTAATGATCCTTTCGGAAATAAGCTTGGAATAACGGATTACTCCAAAGTGAACGGACATTTTTAGTATCTTAGTAAGAAGATAACTAATTAATTCAATAAACGTAATGACAGACTGTGAACTTCAAAATATAGATCCAGAGGACATTGGCGATGTACTCGTTAAAGTTGAAAAGTCATTTCATGTTAACGTTCGGGCCATCAACTCCATGCGAAGAATTATCTATTCAATTTTAGCGACTAGTTTTATTTTTACAGGATGTGCAGGAGTAAAAGGTCAAGAAGACAATGACGGCTGGAAATCATTGTTTGGCGGCAAGGATATCAACGACTGGTTTGTTAAAATTCATCATCATGACTTTGGTGTTAACTATGGAAATACGTTTAGAGTGGAAGATGGAATTATTAAAGTCAGGTATGATCAGTATGATGATTTTAATGATCAATTTGGTCATTTATATTATAAAACACCCTTCTCTTATTATCATTTAAAGTTTGAATATCGATTTGTCGGTGAGCTCCACAAAGGAGCACCTTCCTATACGCTCCGTAATAGCGGCGTTATGTTTCATTCACAAGATCCAAGGACCATGCTAAAAGAGCAGGATTGGCCTATTTCTGTCGAAATGCAGCTTTTGGGCGGATTGAGCGATGGTCAGCCCCGCCCCACTGGTAATATGTGTTCTCCTGGGACTAATGTAATTTACCAAGGTAAAATAGCATCTTCCCATTGTTTAAATTCTACTTCGGAGACCTATGACGGCGATCAATGGGTGAAAGGGGAACTGATTGTACTAGGCGATTCATTAATCAAACATATCATTAATGGAGATACGGTACTGGAATATTCGAAACCTCAGATTGGGGGCGGTACAGCGAATGGATATGATCCGCAAATTAAGATCGATGGTAAATTATTGAGCAGTGGATTTATCGCATTGCAGAGTGAAGGCCAGCCCGTGGACTTTAAGAATATATGGATTAAAGAACTCCCTAAACCACAGAAATAAGAACTAAATAGGGAATGATAAATTATGCTAATTTTTCAGGAAATAATCAAACAGTTGCTGTTCGAATAGCTAAGAGATCTTCAAAAACAATTTTTAAAATAGCAACTGAACAATAATGATTTATTATTTTTAAAGTAATAATGATAAAAACAGCATATTAAAGATCAGATCGGGATATGGACAAAATTACCAAAGAAGAAATTGCAGAGGCAGAGAACCAGCTTTTCCTGGCTCAGCTAGCCAGTAATGTGGATGCTCTGGACCTCCTACTGTATGACCATCTCGTTGCTGTAGCACCGGATGGTCAAATGCTAACAAAAGAAATGGATCTGAATGCACACAGATCAAAAGCAATGATTATTGAAAATGCGTCAACAGAAATTGATGAGATCAGAATAATTGGAGATACTGCGCTTTCAGTGATTACAATGACGGCAAAAGGTAAAGTCATGGGAGCACCACTGGAAGGAAAATTCAGGTATTTTAGAGTGTGGAAACGCATTGACGACACGCTGAAAGTCGTTGGTGCAAGTTTTATGCAGCTCCCTCAGTAAACGGGTAAAAAATTAACGATCACGCAGCAAAGAATATGGCAGAGATTATAAGAAAAATGAAAAAATACACCTTTTTTTTAGTTTGTGTTCTACTTTGTTTCTGTATCTCGTGCCGAAATATTGGCAAACCAATTGATAAACAAAAGTCAGGTTCCTATTTTATCGATTCAAAAAGACAGATCGCTTATTGTCAGAATGGAAATTGGTTTAGCTTGGGCATTTCGCAAATGCAGGCGGATGCACCATCATTTGAAGTTTTGTCAGAAGACATAGCCAAGGACAAAAACGCGGTATACTTTCGTGGCATGACCCAAAAATTAGTAGATAAGAATTCTTTCTATGTCGACAATCAGATCCCGAAAGATCGTCTTCATGTCTATTATATCGATCAGGTCCTAGGTTTTCAGATTATTCAGGGAGCAGATCCAAAAACATATGAACTTGTAAAGGATCATATAAACTGGGCCCGAGATAAAGACCATTACTTCTACAGTAATGACATGATAAGGGCTGACCGCCAAACCTTTTCGTTCGTCAATGACTATTTTCTAAAGGATAAAGATTCGGTCTATGTATCGCCCAATATCGGTGCTCTTAAAGCCGTTGTCGCTAACATCGGAAAAGTTGAAGCGATCAACAAGTATTACATGAGAATAGACAATACAATTTATTATCCCCCATTTCAGCAAGGATCAGAGGTGGTGATGATGCCATTTAATACCATTCAGACAATTCGTGTATTAGATCAGGACCATATTAGTGTTAATAATAAAACCATATTATTCAGGGGAAAAAATTTCAAATATGAGCATGTTGATGCGTCCTCCTTTGAGTTATTCCCCCGGGATGAGAAGAACGATAGCTATGGAAGCAACTCCTATTCAAAAGACAAAAGTCATGTGTACTATAATCAGGAAATAATCCCAGGGGCTGATCTAAAAACTTTTATACCCATAGGCCATGATTTCGGAAAAGACACAAAAAAAGTCTTTTATCAAAAACAGCTGCTTGAGGGAGTAGATGCAAAAAGCTTTAAGAAGGAAGGTGATTTTTATAAAGACAAACTGGGTAACAAATTCAGTGCGCTCACTGGAAATAAACTATAACCCTCCATTTGCAATATACTTTTTCTGTTGCCCATTACTCACAAATTTGTCATTAACACACTAGCGTAGTGCTGCAAAGCAATAATATATGTTGTCAATACTGTAATAACCGATGAAAGACAAATTTAAATCTAATTAGCATGGTTAACCATTCCAGCGGTAACTAGGCCTAACCCCTAAAATTGATATCAGGTAAGGAAGAAGACCATAAAGGCGAACGCTGGCATTTTTTATATATTAAATTTTGAAACAAAAAATATATATCGTAATATTGCGATATTAAAATCATAAACATGGGACTTACTAAAACAGAAATATTTACAGAAGAGCAAAATCGGCTTGCCATTTTGTTTAAAGTTTTGGGACACCCCGCCCGTGTAGCGATTCTCCAGTATATCATCAATCAAAAAGCCTGTATTTGCAATGATCTGGTTGAAGAGCTAGGCCTCGCTCAGGCAACCATCTCCCAGCATTTGAAGGAACTGAAAAATATCGGCATCATACAGGGAACTATCGAAGGAAAATCTGTTTGCTATTGTATCGACGATAGGATATGGGATAGTATTAAGACTGAACTGGAGAAGTTTTTTAATCAAGAAACGAAAGTCAAAAAATGTTGCTAGCACATTTTTTTGTATTATATAATCGTAATATAGCGATATGACAATATTAAAAACAGAATCTAAAAAAACATCTTATGAAATTATCAGCAATCAAAGAACTCCTCACATCCTTAGAAAACGTTGAATTTCAATTGGAAGACGGAACCTTCGTTCCCGAACACTTTCATGTAACTGAAATTGGACAGGTATCCAAGAATTTTATCGACTGTGGCGGTACAATCAGAAAAGAAACAGTAGTGAATTTCCAGCTCTGGAATGCCGATGATTACGAACATAGGCTGAAACCTCAAAAATTACTACATATCATCAAGCTATCAGAGAGTAAGTTGGGAATAGCGGATTCGGAGATCGAAGTTGAATATCAATCTGAAACGATCGGTAAATATGATCTCGATTTTAACGGAAAAAATTTTGTACTGAAGAATAAAAAAACGGCTTGTTTGGCTACTGATGCTTGTGGTATTCCCGCTGAGAAATCAACGATTAAATTAGGCACAATCCATTCCTCTTGTTGCACACCAAATTCAGGATGCTGCTAAATTATCAGATGATGTACGCAAAACTAGAAAATACAATTTCGGAGATTTTATCAATTGCTAAAATCTCCGAAAGCAGAGCTGAGGTATTAAAACCACTTGTAGTCTATATTCAAACACAAGTGGAGAAGAGTACCCCTATAGCACTCAATTTTATCTGCACACACAATTCGCGGAGGAGTCATTTATCGCAAATTTGGGCACAGGTAGCCGCCGCATATTATGATGTTCCAAACATCTGTTGCTATTCGGGGGGCACCGAAGAAACAGCGTTATTTCCTAAAGTTGTGGAGACATTAACGGCACAGGGGTTTTCTATTATTAAGATAGCTGATTCTCGAAATCCGATATACGCAATCAAATATGATCAGAATTCACCACCTATCATAGGATTTTCAAAACATTATGATTCACCTTTTAATCCAGCATCAAACTTCGCAGCAATAATGACATGCAGCAATGCCGCTCAGGGTTGCCCACTTGTGTCCGGTGCTACAATCAGAATACCAATCACTTACGAGGACCCAAAGTTATCAGACGGTACAGCACGACAAGATGGAACATACAGGCAGCGCAGTGAAGAGATTGCCCTAGAGATGCTTTATATCTTTTCAATGATTAAAAAATAGCGAATGAAACCAAAATTAAAATTTTTAGACAGCTATCTTACGCTCTGGATCTTTTTGGCTATGGCCGCAGGAATCGCTTTAGGGGTAGTGTTTCCGCATATATCCTCACTGACAGACAGCTTGAGCATCGGGACAACCAACATTCCACTGGCGATAGGTTTAATCTTAATGATGTATCCCCCTTTGGCAAAGGTTGACTATTCACTACTGCCCGTTGCTTTTAAAGATAAAAAGATCATCACGATTTCTCTGCTTTTAAACTGGATCGTCGGGCCTCTCCTGATGTTTATCTTAGCTATCGTCTTTTTAAGACATGAGCCGGATTATATGGCGGGCCTAATTCTGATCGGACTGGCTCGGTGCATAGCTATGGTGATTGTTTGGAATGATCTCGCTAAGGGTAATCGCGAATATGCAGCGTTATTGATTGCATTAAATTCAATTTTTCAGGTATTCACTTATAGTTTCCTGGTCTGGCTGTTTATTAACATCCTTCCAAGCAAATTGGGCTTAGCAAATTTTAATGTACAGGTCTCTATTGGAGACGTTACGGAAAGTGTCCTGATATATCTAGGCATTCCTTTTCTAGCAGGATATTTAAGCCGAAAATTGCTTGTACACACCAAGGGGCTGGAGTGGTATAACAGAAAGTTTGTACCCGCAATCTCACCGCTTACTTTATATGCCCTATTGTTTACGATTATTTTGATGTTCAGTTTAAAAGGAGACAAAATATTGGAATTACCATTGGATGTACTAAAAATTGCTATTCCATTGGTTGTTTACTTTGTGATCATGTTCTTTGTTAGCTTCCTCATGAACAAATCGTTAAAAGTTCCCTATGATAAAAATACAGCGATAACTTTCACGGCTACAGGAAACAATTTTGAACTCGCAATAGCGGTTTCAATTGCCCTGTTCGGCATACATTCTCCACAAGCTTTTGTCGGCGTCATCGGGCCGCTAGTTGAGGTGCCGGTCTTGATACTTTTAGTCAGGGCAAGTTTATGGTTAAAAGGCAGGTATAATTTGTAATCATAAGACAACAGATTCCATTTTAAATTAATCTCGGTTCTTTAATAGGTTTCAGCTATTTTATTCCTTAAAGACCATCGATGAGATACCAACTCAAAATAATACCTATCACAAAAATCAATACAGCGACAATTGTGATGCTATTTGAAGTTTGGGTAAAGTTCTCCTCTTCGATTTGTTTGTTCGTTTTACGATACTTAAAGAAAGCGACAATAACCGTCAATGCGCCGATGACCACAATGGAAACACCAACAGCACCAGAATGTTCATGCTGGGAGCCTGCAACGACATCTTTTTTCAAAATGAGCTCAATCTGACGAATAAATAGTGAAAACTTAACAACCACAAAGCCGAATCCCATAATCCCTAAACTTGTGCGGATCCAAGCAAGGAAAGTTCGTTCATTAGCAAGATGGTCATTTACCTTTTGTGGAGCATGATTAGACATTCGATATAAATTTTGATCAACGCTAAAAGAATTATAAAATGTATTCTCTAGTCTTAAACGCGGTTTTACAGCTGCGACTATGTTTTAGCACATTTCAGCCACAGGTAAGCAAAATTTTTAAGGCTAAGATTTTTTTGTTTGTTCTTCAATAAACGTTGCAGAACGCTGAAAAGTTTGAATAATATTCAATGTCTCTACATTTTCGATCTTTTTTATTAACGGCATACCAAAACCAGCGGACGAGGAGGGAATAAGTTTACCGCCTTTGACATTATATCCTGACAAATCTACATCGTCACAATTTTTATCAATATAGTTCACATGTACCTTTGACAGTTTTAATCTACAAATTGAATGTTAAAAAGATTCTATCTTTTTCGTACAGGTTATGGTTCCATTAAATAAATTTTACTTTACTTTGTCAATATGCGCATATTGGTAACAGGATCTTCAGGAAAATTAGGAAGTGTAACAGTTAAAAATCTACATCGGGCTGGACATGATGTCACGGGAATTGATTTATTGGCAAGCGATACCACTGATTATATTTTAGATGTGCAGCAAGCTGAATCCGTTACTGAATTCACTAGCGGTTACGAAGCCATTATCCATACTGCAGCACTGCACGGTAGACATATGGATTTGAATTATAGCAGGCAAAGTTTTATAGACACCAATATAACAGGAACTTTAAACCTGTTAAATGCCTGTGTAAAGAACGGAATAAAACGTTTTCTTTTTACCTCTACAACTTCCATATACGGGAATGCTCTTGTCGATGCCAAAAAAGCAGTATGGGTTACTGAAGAACTTACGGTCCAACCACGTGATATTTATGACATTACAAAGCAGGCCTGTGAAGAGCTTTGTAGAGACTTTTTCGAAAAAGAACAGCTCATGAGCAGCGTCTACCGAGTTGGTAGATTTCTTCCAGAACCCGATAACCTGATGCTAAATCATCGTTTGTACCGCGGATTAGATGAGAGAGATGGCGCTGAAGCTCTTCGACTCGGTGTTGAGACCAACTTTACATCGTTTCAGATTTTTAATATTTCCAGCGGTTCACCTTTTGAAATTGAAGATCTAACTGAACTAAAATTCGATCCATTGAATGTTATTACAAAGCGTATTCCAAAAGCGATTGAAATATACAGGCAGAAAGGCTGGAACTTTCCAGTATCTATTGATAGAGTATACCGAAATGATAAAGCAATGCAATTACTTGGATATAACCCGCGCTACACTTTTGAATATCTTCTGGATCAACTTCCATAACTCAGTTTTCCAAAAAAATCTATATAAAATTTCCAAATCTTCCAGAGTAGATCAGGATAAGGGTAATCATATCGAATATCGCGTGTGAAATGATTGAAATCCAAAGATTATTATTCAGTTTTTTATATAAGATACTCCAGTATAATCCTCCCAAGCAGGCCGCAATAACAGCAAATACATCTTGCTGCAGATGATAGAGGCCAAAAAGAATACTTGTCACCGCTATAGGCAGCAAACTTCCCATTCCTTTAAACATTTTTTTTTCTAGCAGATTCTGGATATAGCCCCGAAATACAATTTCTTCATAAAATCCTCCAATAACCCATGCGGCTACAATTGTCATGACCAATCTCGGCATACTGCTCCTGATAAAATTGTACTCCGTATAATCTGGAACTTCAAAAAAGTGTTTGATACTCGGAATATATACAAGCTGCATAAACGCTACCCATGCCAATGCTGAGAGAATTCCTAAAAGGACGACACCTACGGTGAGGTTCTTCTTATTTAATCCCAAATCCGAAAATGTCTTGCCTTCTCTTCTTAAAACAAGAAAAATTGCAAGAAAACAAATTACTGCATAAGAATAAAAAGGCAGTGGTACAGCGTGGGGAAACACGATAAGGAATACGACAAAACCAATATCCCTAATCATTGATAATGTTTTTCTTTTCATGAGCTAAAATACAATCTGGCGATGAATTTCAAAAACTTAAGCAACAGTAACACCAAAGAAATGTCCTATTAATGCAGTCACTCCCATCGCTATTGTTCCCCAGAAACATATTCTACCTACCGCAATACCTACACTCGAGCCTCCAGTTTTTGCCGCAATCGCACCGAGAACCATTAGAAAAATAATCGTAAAACCATACTGTAGATAGACCATCTGCTTGATCGGCGCAAGCAAAGAAACGACAAACGGGAGAAGCGCTCCAAGGGCAAATGAGCCGAGAGATGCCATTGCAGCTTGCAAAGGTTTGGCTTGTGTAATCTCATTGATACCCAATTCATCATGCGCGTGGGCGCCCAATGCATCGTGTGCGGTCAGTTCACGTGCAACTTGTAAGGCTGTCTCTTGACTAACGCCCCTTCGCTCATAAACTTTGGCTAATTCCTGCAGCTCGATTTCTGGCATTTCTTCAAGTTCCTTTTTTTCCCGCAGGAGGTCGGCCTTTTCCGTATCTTCCTGTGAACTTACGGAAACATATTCTCCTGCGGCCATAGACATTGCTCCCGCAATCATTCCAGCCAATGCAGCCAATATAATCGTATTACGCTCAGGGCTTGCCGCCGCAACCCCAATTACAATGCTCGTGGTAGACAATAAGCCATCGTTGGCACCTAAGACAGCAGCGCGAAGCCACCCAACCCGGTTGACATAGTGTTTTTCTAATGGATGGTGCATCTCAATCTGTATTTAAGAAATATGCTTAAATTTAGTAATAATATTAATTGAAAGCTACTTTGATATGACTTTAAGTCACTGCCTATTAATTCTGCTAAAATTCCAGAATTCAGTTACTATATCCGGTACTTTTCTTAAAATCGTCCCTATGTTTTACAAGAACCATTTTGACACCAAGCTAAAAAAAATACACACAGATACTATTCGCCCTGCCCTTTCAGTTTAAAGCCAAGGATCTAGAAAAAGAAAAAATCAAAAAAAACTTTGGGATGCAGACAACAATAAAAGGTATTTTTTTTAGCTTTGTTTTGGATGAAAAAATTGCTTGCTATATGCTTTTTGACGATCTATATCGCGTCGGCCACTGAAATTTCACAATTATTGAGATTTCCGCTGTTGATAGAGCATTATTTTGAGCATAAGGCAAAAAATCCAGCGCTATCTGTCGTCGATTTTATAAGTGTGCATTACACTGGAAACCACTTAGAAAATCACCCTCATGATGATGACTATGAGGAAGATCAAAGACTTCCGTTTATGATGCACACAACATCTTACAGCGCAGTTTTTGTATGTCCTCAAATCGCTAGCATCAAGATTGAGAACAGATCCTTATCCGAAAAAAATGACAATACTCCAATTTGGAATGATCAGTTTATAGACGATACATTCATGACTTCCATTTGGCAGCCGCCAAAATTCTGTTAAAACTTTCCACTTCTTATTATTTCTGACGAAGACATCCATCCAGCCACAGCTTTCTTGTCAATAAACGCTTAAGTTCTGGCATGTCATTCATTGCACCCTATCTATCAGTGTAATCCGATGCCTACTGCTGTCTTTATCAATTATTTTACGATTTAACAGAATCTATTTATTATGCTTACGAAAATCATTGAATTTTCTGTAAAGAACAAACTCATTATAGCGCTATTGATATTGGCGCTAATCGGTATAGGTGCATATCAGGTCACCAAATTGCCTATTGATGCTGTACCAGATATTACCAACAATCAGGTGCAGGTCATTACTATTGCTCCATCTTTTGGCGCAACGGATATTGAACGATTAGTAACCTTTCCAATTGAGCAAGCCAACAGCAATATTTCTGGATTACAGGAAATCCGGAGTTTTTCGCGGTTTGGTTTATCCCTTGTAACTATTGTCTTCGACGACAACATTGACATCTATTGGGCTCGGCAACAAGTGGCTGAGCGACTCCAACAGGTACAACAGGAGATTCCTCCAGGCATAGGTTCCCCTCAACTTGGCCCTATTTCTACGGGTCTTGGGGAAATTTATCAATATGCCGTCCGCCCTGAGCCGGGATACGAGCGCAAATATAACGTAACCGAACTGCGTACAATCCAAGATTGGATTGTCAGACGACAGCTTTTGAGCGTTAAAGGGGTGGCTGAAGTCAGCAGTTTTGGAGGAAAACTCAAACAATATGAGATCGCTGTAAATCCCGACCGACTGAATGCCTATGGGATGACCATCAACGATGTCTTTGAGGCACTCAACGCCAACAATCAAAATACTGGTGGTGCTTACATTGAGAAAGGACCAACAGTCCTTTATATCCGCAGTGAAGGACTGGTTGGAACGATAGACGACATCCAGAACATTGCCATCGCAAATAAGCAGAACGACGTACCGATTTTCATTCGGGACGTTGCCGAAGTACAGTTTGGCTATGCAACTCGCTACGGCGCAATGACCTATAATGACAATGGTGAGGTCGCCGGAGCCGTCGTGATGATGCTAAAAGGAGCCAACAGCAGCCAAGTCATTGCAGACGTAAAAGCCAAGGTCGAGGAAATCCGAAAAACATTGCCCAAAGGGGTCATCATAGAGCCTTTTCTTGATCGCACCAAAATGGTAAATAATGCCATCAGTACCGTACAGACAAATCTCCTGGAAGGTGCACTAATTGTCATCTTTGTACTAGTGCTCTTTCTTGGCAATATACGAGCTGGGTTGCTCGTGGCTTCTGTCATTCCTTTAGCCATGCTCTTTGCGATCTGTATGATGAACCTTTTTGGTGTCAGTGGCAACCTGATGAGTCTTGGTGCACTCGATTTTGGATTAATCATTGATGGAGCGGTCATTATTGTTGAGTCCGTAATGCATCAACTGATGCAGCAGCAACGATTCAAAGAGTTGCTCAAGATACCGGCATCTGAAATGGACGATATGGTGACAGCATCAGCCGGACGCATGATGAACAGTGCTGTTTTTGGACAGGTTATAATCTTGATTGTATACCTACCCATATTAACACTGGAAGGAATCGAAGGTAAGATGTTCAAACCTATGGCCGAAACAGTTGCCTTTGCTTTACTAGGCGCATTCCTTTTATCGCTCACCTATATACCAATGATGAGTTCAATATTACTTCGGGCGAGAAATAACAAACCTTCGCTTTCGGACAGACTAATGAAAAGACTAGAAAAATTTTATGTCCATATACTACTCAAAGTGTTCCGACTTCCAAAGACTATCTTTGCATTGGTTATCTCGCTTTTCATGCTTGCTGTAATAATATTGAGCCACCTAGGTGGGGAATTTATTCCTTCGCTGGAGGAAGGGGATTTTGCGGTCGACACGCGTGTTCTTCCGGGGAGTAACCTGACGACCACCATTGAAAGCACTCAAAAGGCTGCCCATATTTTGAAAAGCAGATTTCCTGAGGTAGAAAAAGTTGTCACCAAAATTGGCAGTGGCGAGGTACCAACGGATCCTATGCCAATGGAAGCATCGGACATGATGGTTATCCTAAAGGACAAAAAAGAATGGACTTCAGCCCATACGTTTCCAGAACTTGCTTCAAAGATGAGTACGGCATTGACGGATGTTCCAGGTATTACCGCTGGCTTTCAGTACCCTGTCCAAATGCGGTTCAACGAACTGATGACCGGGGCACGTCAGGATGTTGTCCTCAAAATATTTGGAGACAACCTTGATTCCCTGGCCTTACATGCTCAAAAAATAGGTAAAATTATCGAAACGGTCCAAGGAACCCAGAATCTCTACATTGAACCTATTGCCGGACTACCACAGGTCGTCATAACCTATAATCGCCCCATGATCGCCCAGTATCGACTCTCCATTGCTGCAGTAAATAGAAGCATAAATGCTGCTTTTGCCGGACAGAGTACAGGTCTGGTATTTGAAGGGGAGAAACGTTTTGATATGGTCGTACGCCTAGCCGCTAAAGACCGAAATAATATTACCGATATCCGCAACCTTTTAATCCCCACGCCTATGGGCAACCAAATTCCACTCTCCCAATTGGCACAGGTAGACATCGTACAAGGGCCGAATCAGATCCAACGGGAGAACGCACAGCGACGAATTGTCGTCGGATTCAATATCAAAGACCGGGACGTACAAAGTATTGTCCATGACCTACAAGCTAAAATTGATAAGAAAATCAAACTTCCAACAGGGTACTCCATCAAATATGGAGGCTCTTTTGAAAATCTCAATAATGCCAAACGACGTCTATTGATTGCTGTACCTATTGCTTTAGCCCTCATCTTTATCCTTCTATTCCTTGCCTTCAAATCCGTTAAAGAAAGTTTGTTGATCTATAGTGCCATCCCATTATCCATTATAGGTGGAGTTTTCCTATTGGCACTCAGGGGGATGCCTTTTAGTATTAGTGCAGGAATTGGATTTATAGCGTTATTTGGAGTGGCTGTGCTGAATGGCATTGTATTGATATCCGAATTCAACCGACTTCAAAAAAACGGTATCCGTAATATTATACGCATTGTTGTCGATGGCGGAGAAAATCGGTTACGTCCTGTTTTGATGACCGCATCGGTTGCCTCGCTGGGATTTATCCCCATGGCACTGAGCAATGGCGCTGGAGCTGAAGTACAACGCCCCCTGGCTACTGTTGTCATTGGTGGTCTGCTCATCGCGACATTATTAACATTGTTCATTCTCCCCCTGCTTTATGTAACTATAGAACGGGGATTTAAGCCCAATAAATTAAAAGGACGGCATATTGCACCTCTTTTGATTGCTCTTATTTTTTTTACAACAAACAATTCAACAGCACAGACCGTTGTCACTCTGGATCAATCCATTGAACTCGCTCTCCAAAACAACCGTAACATAAAAATTGAAAAACTACGTGCAGCCTATGCCAAAGCGCTAATAGGAGCATCTACTGCCGATATTCCGCAGATGGATATCAGTTTGGATTACGGACAGATCAATAGCGCTTATCAGGATACAAAGATCAGTGTAAGTCAGCGTTTTGCTTTTCCCACGGTCTACAAAAGGCAACGAGTCCGCTATACTGAAGAATGGAAGAGAAGTCAGCTGCAGGTCGCTCTCAAAGAGTTTGAGTTGAAAAAGGCTGTCAGTCTTACCTATTACAACATACTGTATTGGCAGCGAAAGGAACAGCTTTTGACTCAAGCATTGTCACTGTACAGTAGCTTTCTAGACAAAACCATTCTACGTCAAAAAGCGGGTGAAAGTGATGTCCTCGAAAGTGTAACCGCAAAAAATCAAAAAGCAGCGATCACAATCCAATTAAGACAGGTACGTGATGAAATAAAAGTACTTCAATTACAATTCCAGTGGTTGCTAAATACGGAAGAAACTTACACCCTCGCAGCTATTGAAAAAGTCCAATTCCGTCAGTTATCAATAACTGATCATCCTTTGCTAAAGGTATTGGAACAAGAAAAAAGAGTCTCAGAACAGACAACCATGGTTGAAAAGTCTAAACTTCTTCCCCAACTGCTGTTAGGATACAATCTGAATAGTTTTAAAGGTGCTGGTCCAGATAATAGGACCTATGACGCAAGTCCGCGATTCCATGCTGTACAGTTAGGATTTGCTATACCGGTATTTTCAAAAGGACAGAAAGCGCGGGTCGAGACTGCGCGTCTAGCGGAAACTATTGCGGGCGACGAATTGCAAAATGCACAATTTGAGCTTGAAAAACAGGTACAGGAGCTTTCCCAGCGCTATCAGACGAGCCTTGATATTGTTGAGCAATATGAAAGCGAAGGACTCAAGAATGTGGAAATAGTCTTTGAAACCGTACAGAAAAAATTCTCAAACGGAGCTATAGATTACCTCGAATTTGTCACTTTGGTCAACCAAGCAATCTCACTGAAAAGTAATTATACAGACGCGTTGTGGCAGCTCAATGAAAATGCCATTCTGCTTCATTACATTATGATAAATCGATAAAAATGAAAACGAAAAATCTTTTATCCCACTATATGGTTTATGCGTTGACTATAATTTGTATTTCCTGCCAGCGAAATACAGAAAATGGAACCTCCAAGCCAGCCGGTCCAAAAGACGAAAATCTTGTTTCTTTGACAGATGCGCAGCTGCGCAATGCCCAATTAGAGACGACAATACTTTCAGACAAGCCCATCGCCAACATCTTAAAACTCAATGGAAAAATAGATGTTCCACCTCAAAACTTCGTGTCGGTCAGTACTCCGCTAGGAGGATACTTAAAGAGTACCAGCCTACTTCCTGGCATGAAGGTTTCGAAAGGTGAGGTCATCGCAATCATTGAAAATCCACAATTTATTCAACTTCAGCAAGATTATCTCGCTGCCCAGTCGAAACTACACTTTGCCCAGCTTGACTTCAGACGTCAAAAGGAACTCAACGAGAATCAAGCGAGCAGCGATAAAATAATGCAGCAAGCCCAAGCTGAAATGAACAGTCAGCAGATTATTATGAATGCTATCGCGAAACAACTAGAGCTTATTCATATTCAACCCAGTACGGTTTCTGCTGTAAATATTCGAAAAAGTGCGCCTGTGTATAGCCCTATAGATGGTTATGTAAGCAAAGTCAATGTCAACATCGGGAAGTATGTAAATCCATCAGATATTCTCTTCGAACTGATCAATCCAACGGACATCCATCTGAATCTCAAAGTCTATGAAAGGGATCTTGAACAGCTGCGTCCGGGACAGCCTCTATTGGCTTACTCCAATGCTAACCCCAGTAAAAGGTACCATGGAAAAATCCATTTGATCGGCAAAGATGTCGATCCCACAGGTATGACAGATGTCCATTGTCATTTGGATAAATACGATCAAGATCTGATACCCGGTATATACATGAATGCTGAAATTCAAACAACTACTACGCTGGGACAGGCGCTGCCCGAAGAAAGCATCGTAGATTTTGAGGGAAAAAGCTATATATTCATATCGGAAGGAAATAGAAATTATCGCCTGACAACAATATCAGTTGAGCCCCCCCAAAAGGGACTGGTGAAAGTATTGAACTATCGAGATTTTGATGGGAAAAAAATCGTTAGCAAAAATGCTTATACTCTTTTAATGCAACTCAAAAACACAGCGGAGGATTAAAATGTAAGTAATTGGGAAAAGACCTTTCCTCCGTTGAGGAAAGGTCTTAATCATCCAACAAACACTAGACGCCCAAAAATCTGGATATTAGTTTCATGATCAAAAATTAATATCCTTCACATCCGGTCCGCTTAAACGCGTGTTTCTAACAAAACCCGCCCCCTTAAAGCGATATTGAAGGCCGACTATTTCAGTTGGTGTATTTTTAATCGTCGTTGCATATACAGGTTTATCATTAATCCAAAATCTAATCTGCTGATTTTTACAGACTATTTTAAGCTTAGTCCATTCGGAAAGATCACAGCCAAATCCGCTGAGGTCCTCTTGTTTGCTATCCGTATAAAAACCACCGGCCGTAAGGGCAATGTCACCGATACAGGCTGTGTTTACTAAGGGTATAATAAATATATCGTTTTTTGACTGCAAGAGTACTTCCACGCGTTGGCAAATATTGCCACTGCCACCTGTTCCTGTTTTTATGTATGTTTCAAAACCAAAATTATTGGTCATAACTCCTGTCATGCTCTTTTGATTGTAAATTCTAACCGGCGGAGCCTCAGGGAGGAGATCGATTTTATAACTTTTCAGCAGCTCCTGAGTAACCGCAATTTCATGAGGTAATGTAATTTCAGTTTTTTTGAAGTATAAGGGCTCTTTCCCCCACGCAGCTTCTACCAATCCCAACCAGCCATCTGTTTTAATCTGTATATCATGTTCTCGAACAATTTTATCCCCAATTATCAGCTTGGCTCTAAAGTAACCTGGATAATAATAAATAGCGGAGTGATGTTTACCATTTCTATCCACCTGCATTTTGCGGCTGGTATCCCAGCTTTGTGCAATAAACACCGAATCGTTTTCACTTGCTGCCGAAGCATCATAATCAAATACGACTGAATTGGGCAAACCTTGTGTCAACATTGTCTTGGACGAAAACCGAAAAGTGCTACTATTAAATTGCTTCTTTTTTTGGACAAACCTATAACCAAAAAGTCCGACCAAGACAAGGACAAGAACGGATGAAATAGCTATAAGAAATACAGGACCATACCTTTTTTGTGCGCTCACTTGTGGTTCAAAGGTGGATTTACTAAGTACCTGCGCCTGCGGTATCTCTTTCTGTGCATAAGCATTGTGGAAAGCCCGCCAGTCTTCATAACCAAGATACTGTGCCAATGTATTTACTGTCGTCAGGGCAGGTTTACTTTGGTAATCAATCCTACCAAAAATCCGCTTCAACGTAGAAACGCTAAGTATAACTCCCGTTTTCTCCTGGATCTTGTCTGAAAGTTTTTCAAAATCGGCAGTACTCCAATTGGCAGTTTCACCCCATTCAAGTTTATTTTCAATGGAATTCTTAAGATGCTGAAACAATTCAGGGTGACTCGGCTTAATCATAATTTAGTATACATCAGTATTTTAAACATCAACAATCGTCTTGAACAAACTTGAATAAACTTGACGCAAGGTTGAACGCGTTGAAATAATGCCTATGCTCTAAATTTATCAAAAACTTTATTAACATGAAAAAAACATTTTTGATAGTCGCCTTAATATTGGTCGCTTTATTCCAAAGTTATGCGCAAGAAAAGAAAAGTAAGACATCAGCGGTCACAAACATCCCATTAAGCGCAGAAAAATGGGCCTTTCAGAGCGGAAAAGTCGATTTTTTGAATTTTAAAGGCCGTAGAGTAATGAAAATTGCTCCGGCATCTGGCCCAGTAGTGATTAAAGATTTAATTTTCAAAGATGGAACAATAGAGTATGATGTAATACCTGCGACAACGGAGTTTGCCAGCGCCATCTATTTTCATCGAAAAAATGAAAAAGAACAGGAGATTGTCTATCTGCGAGTGCCTAAAATGACCGACCCCTTTGCCAATGAAGGTATTCAGTACTGTCCAATCTTAGACGGTGTCAACATGTGGGACATGTACCCCCAATATCAGGCTTCTGCAGCAGCCAAAACAGATGAATGGAATCATATTAAACTCGTCATTTCGGGCGTGCAGATGCAGGTTTTTGTTAACAATAACCTCAGATTGACCATCCCAAAGCTTGAGGGGCGCGAACATACTGGAAGCATTGCCTTTGACGGCGACTCCTACATCAGCAATATTGAGATCAAACCCAACGAAATGGAAGATTTACCGCGGGTTGAAGGTGTAGACCTGACCCGCCACGAAATGAATTACATCCGAAACTGGTCTATAACCCAGCCCACGACTTTGGAAGAAGGAAGAGAGCCAACAACTTTTCGTGATCTACCTAAAGACGAAGCCTTTACGGAAAAAATAGCAGCTGAACGATATGGATTGATAAACCTGACAAGACGCTTTGGTGCTGCAGAAAAGCGCAGGATAGTATGGCTAAAGGCTGTTATTACTGCGAAAGAACCTACTTTTACCAATCTCCAGCTCGGATTTTCGGATGAAATATGGCTTTACCTAAATGATCAGATCACCTACACTGACAAAAATATCTTTAGGCAGAACATGAAAAAATATCCTGACGGAAGAATATCGGTACAAAATGGAAATACCCGATTAAAGCTTAAAAAAGGTGAAAACCAATTACTCATTGGTGTATCCAACGATTTTTATGGCTGGGGGTTAATGGCACGGTTGGAGAATATGGAAAATATAACTGCGATAGCACCTTATCAGGCAAAAAAACATTCCATTGATCATATTGATGGCTATGTGGGTACTTATGCGGCTGAAATCGATACGACATTTAAGCTGACCTTTATACAGAAGGATGGTATGTTAATTGTAGAGGCCCCTGATCAAGAAAATGTAACACTCGATTATCTTGGAAATAATCTCTTTAAAATGGGGCTCGGTATCGAATTGCAATTTACGCCAGACCTGAAACAAGTGGTGAGAAAGGAGAATGGATTCGAGATGAGATTCATTCGGGAAAAATAGCCTAACAGAATGCAAACAACAGTATGACCGTGATCTAAAACAGCTAAGTCCGATCGAAATCGAACTTAGCTGTTTATAAGTTGAATAGATTTTCTTAGCGTGTATATTTTGCTTTCAGTATTTTGATCTCTAACTCATCGGCTTATCCTTATTTCATCATTTGTCACAGTTCCCGTAATAAATGTACTGTTTTTATCAGCTTTACCACAACATTCACATATGGAATAGCTAATTTATTCGCCTTAATTTTTATAATAAGGAAACTGTAACAGACTATATCTGAGCTGTGGCAATGGAAGTAATTATGACTGAAATAAGAATAAAAAGTAACCGCAACTAAATCATAATCTAATCCTTAACCTCCTTTAGAAATTTCCCTGTGCTATCAAAAATCAAATCTCTACCATCAATTTCAGCCTCGAAGCTAACATGATTTTTAGCATCGGTAATTTTTGCGGCTTCTTTAATTTTTTTATGCGGGTAGTTTTTGGTTACATAAGCTCTTGCATCAGTGGGAAGCTCAACTATTGTTATTTCAATTTCGGTTTCAATAATATGTCCTGACTGATCGATAAGCACGGAGCAATTGGTTTTTCCCTCCTTGAATCCAGCTTCATAATTCCCTTTTTCTTTTTCCCATTTTACGGACTTCACATTGGGGTATTTCTGTTGAAATGCCGATTTAATCGCTGCTGGAATTTCCTTTTCTAAAACCTTTTGGGCATTGGCCAATGATACAGTTACCATCAGAGCCAAGATAAAAATTAATCTTTTCATGTCGTATTCTATTAATTGTATTCATAAAATTCCAAAGTGATTTAGCAGAAATTTAGAACTGAATACTTTTCGCCGACGTGAGCGCATATCTTCCACCAACAAAGTAATCCTTATCCGTTAGACCTATTTGATATGATTTGAAATTTTTTAAAAAAATAAAGGACTAATAAAAACTGGGAATAACCGTAAACAGCGTCTTCTACTGGGATAGTGAGTATTCTGACGCCCATAAAATCTTTCGGGTTATAGTTGACTATTGGCGATTCCAGCCCTGTTCCGGTCAGTATACCATTAACCGGTAAAAAACCTAACATCAACAAAGTAAAGACCAGAGAAGCCTGGGTGATCCATTGTACCCGGAGCACAAAATGAAAGATCAATAGTGTAAATATCGTAACAAGGGCGGTCACTAGCGTATAGATACGATCAATATATCGAAGCGCAATAACCGCACATATAATGGTACTCACAAAAACCAAGATATTATTAAAAGCACTTAACGATTCTAATTTGAAGAATTTGTCAATACAGAAATAGGTAAAAATGCAGGAAAATGGAATAAAGATAAAAAACAACCATTCTTCTAAAGGAAGGCCTGCGACGACCAGACCAATCGTATATTTTGTATCAAACCACCAGACCCCACGGCTGGTAAACCAAATATCCCAGGCAATAAAAAACACGGCAACAAGACCTGATGCCTTAAAAAATGGGACAAATTCACGGTCAAATCGCAGTCGCTTATCGAAAGATGCGACAAAGCAGACAATTACCGTAAAAAATAAGATAAGCGCATAAGTATACTGCATCACGTTTTTTCATTATTACTGTACATTTTAAAATATTTAATCGGAACATACAAAAAGCCGAAACACTCCCCTTCTTCCTTGCCCAAATGCTTATGATGCTGCTTGTGGGCACGTCTGAGCGCCAAAAAATATCTATTGCTTGTTTTGCTCAACAGTTTAAACCTTTGATGGATAAAAATATCATGCACAAAAAAATAGGCCATGCCATATAACATAATACCCAAGCCAATAAAAAATAGATAATTATAACCTTTCAGAGAACCAAAATACATCAGGGCGATCGTAGGCAACGCAAAGATGACAAAGAAATAATCATTTTTTTCTAAAAAACCATCGTTGCTGTGATCATGATGGTCCCGATGCAATATCCATAGAAAACCATGCATAATATATTTGTGAATCAACCAAGTAGCACCTTCCATGGCGATAAAAGTGATCAGTACAATAATAAAATTCATATGCTGTCTGCTGATAAATTTATAAATAGGCCGCTTTATAACGCAAATAGCTTTTAAATGCCACATAAGCCTTCTCGGTATTGGGGATCCGGATCCTCTTTTCTAGAATTTCTTTTGAAGATTTCTTGCGGATCTTTGCGAATAGCGAAAGATAGTATTTGTAGGCTAGATAGACCCCAAATTTCGCCGATGCCGGCAATTTTTTTATCCCTAAAAGTGCTTCTTTAAATTCCTGTTGGATTTCTTCCTCAATTTGACTTTTTAGTGTATTGTCGAACACAGCCATATCCAAATTTGGAAAGTAAGTACGGCCAAGTATCTGGTAATCGTCCTTGAGATCCCGCAAAAAGTTTATTTTCTGGAACGCGGACCCCAATTTCATGGCATAAGGTTTTAATTCGTCATAGCGCTGTCTATTTCCTTCAGTAAAGACCTGTAAACACATGAGTCCGACCACTTCAGCTGAACCATAGATATACTCTTTATAAAGTTCCGAACTATAATCCACCTTTTTTAAGTCCATTTCCATGCTATGGAGAAATTGACGGATGAGATCAATGTCGATGCGATATTTCCTTACAGTTTCCTGAAAGGATTGCAAGATTGGATTCAGCGAAATTCCCTCTTCGAGGGCATGATTCGTCTCTAGGTATAATCTGGCCAATAACCGTTGCTTATCATAACCATGAAAACTATCTACGATCTCGTCTGCGAGTCTAACATATCCATAAATTGCATATATACTAGCGCGAATGCTGGGCTTAAGCGCTAAAATACCAAGCGAAAAACTCGTACTATATTTTTCGGTTGTTTTTTTGCTCACTTCATAAGCGAGTTCATCAAATAGCTGTTTCATGGTCTTATGGATTATAATTTAATTTAATGGCTTCCTGGGCGACTAGTTTTCCAGATATAATAGATGGTGGCACACCTGGCCCGGGTACCGTCAGCTGCCCTGTATAAAAAAGATTGTGCACTTTCTTATTCCTTATTTTGGGTTTCCAGACTGCAGTCTGTTTTAATGTATTTGCCAGACCATATGCATTCCCGCCATAAGCATTATAATCGATGGCAAAATCACTAACACAGTAACTTCGTTTAAAAACGATCTGTTCATACAGATCTTTTGCTCCAGTTTGCTTTTCAAGACGTTTTAACATCTGCTTCAGATAATCTTCCCTTGTCTCTTCTCCATCCACAATATTCGTCGCCAATGGCATTAGTAGAAAAAGATTCTCCTGATTTTCTGGAGCAACATCTGAATCTGTTTTTGAAGGACAGCACACATAAAACAGCGGATTTTGAGGCCATTTTTTTTCACCATAGATACTATCAATATGGTCATCTAGATCGTGCTCAAAGAAGAGCGTATGATGTCTCAAGTTAGGGATGGCTGATCTCATACCGAGATAATAAATCAAACTGGAAGGCGCAAAGGTCCTGCTCTCCCAATAAGCATCATCGTAGTTTCTCAGTTCCTTAGGCAGAAGCGTTTCGACATGATGGTAATCGGCTGAGGCAACAATAAGATCAAATGGGATCCTTTTGCCATTAACTGTAATCGAAGTGACAGCATTTTTTTGGATCTCAAATTCATCAACATTATGGTTAAAATAAAATTTTGCTCCCTGCTTCTTAGCGACTTGCTGCATCGCCAGCACCAGCTGATAAAATCCACCTCGGGGATAATGAGTCCCTAAGGCATAGCCGCCATAGTTCATCAAGCTGTACAATGCGGGAATATCTTTGGGTGAAGCACCTAAAAAAATGACCGGGAATTCCATCAATGTCCGGAGTCTTTTGTCTTTAAAATAATGTGCCACATAGGATCTGAAATTGGAAAGCAAATCCAATTTAAAGGCACTCAAAGCTATTTTTGGTGATAGAAATTCACGCCAATTGTGACATGGTTTGTACACAAAATCACGCATTCCTACTTCATATTTAAATTTGGCCGCTTCCATAAATTTATCCAGCTGCTTTGCAGCCCCCGCTTCTATGGATTCGAATAATTGTCGCAGATCCTCATAACACGAGGGAACGCTAATTTTCCCAGTATCAAAGATCATCTCGAATTGTGGATTCAACGAGATAAGCTCAAAAAAACTGGCTGCGCTGTAGCCAAAATCTGAAAAGTAGGACTCTATAATATCCGGCATCCAATACCAGCTGGGCCCCATGTCAAACTTGAACCCCTCTGAAGTCGAAAACTGCCTCGCCCGCCCACCGGGTTGTGGATGTTTCTCAAAAACATGCACATCATAACCCGCTTTTGCCATATAAGAGGCCGCCGAAAGGCCTGAAAAACCGGCACCAATGATCGCAACTTTTTTTTTCATTTTGCATTCCATTTTAACTTCCCGCATGGTTGACCGCTACGATTCCATTATTCACCCGATTCATTTTTTTACTTTAATCTCTTCCAACAATTTTTCCGGAGCAATATTTCTCTCATAAATGACCTGATGAAAATTGCTCATTTTATTTAACAAGCCAATAAGCTCTATTTTCTCCGCATGGGTGAGATCGGCCGAAACAATCTTGGTAGCATGACGTATGTTTTCCATTCGTCCATCCAAAGCTGCTAATCCCTTTTCGGTGATATTGATCAGCTTACTGCGTTTGTCGAATTCAGAATCATGCTGTGCAATCCAGTCCTGCTTGATCAGCCTATTAATGATTGCCATACCAACAGGTTTCTCATGAATATTCCTTTTGATCAGTTCCATCTTCGTCATCTCACCAAATGATCTCAATGTGATCAGATAGATAAATTCCTCTTGTGTAGAAAAGTCAGATCCACTTATTGCTGCCTTCGAGTAGCTCTTCGCAAACCTATTCATATGTACAAGTAAGGTACTTATCACACTCTCCGGACTACGCCCCTTTTCTTTACCTTCCCAATCCGGCTCTATTGATTCGCCCAATAACTCATCTGCTATCCAAGTTTTAAACCCCTCCACATCATCCCTGTACTTCTTTTCCGAATTCTCATCTTCAAATTGCTCAACTAAGCTGAGTATCTCTTTCAAAAGTCTATACTTCATAACGCTAAATTAAAACATAAATATACCATTAATAGTTTTAATTATTTTAAAAATGTCTAAAAATAGAATAAAATTATACTTTAAAAAATCAGATAATCGATTTAACCTAGATTGGATGAAAATATCCGGCTACTATTCCGAGATTTGTATCAAGAAATAGAAGCCGGATTTACTTAATATGGACTTAATTTTCGCCGTGATAGAGATCGGAAAATATCTTTGACAGTTTAGCCGGTTCCTCTTTCCATGCAGCATACATCCCCTGCCCCATTTCGTCCGGAATGATATCAAGTTGCCCTAAAGCTATACTTTCTAATATTTTTATCGCAATACTATCTGGACTTGGCATATCCCAATCACTCCCCTTATTCATATCGGTGTCAATAGCTCCTGGATTGACAGCATATACAGACACATCTTTTTTAGCCAATTCGATCCGCGCAGACTGCGTGGCAGAATAAAGAGCCGCTTTAGAAGCCGCATATCCAGCAATAGAAGGTAAAGGGGAATAAGCCGCAATTGAAACAATATTGATCAGGGTAGATGGCTTATTCCTGATCAAAATTGGAGCAAACGCACGCATCATTTTTATTGTTCCAAAATAATTTACCTGCATGTCGTTTTCCATGCCTATTAGGCTTCCTTCGAGCACATTTCCCTGGTTTATGGTCCCTGCATTATTAATCAGAATTTCAGTATCTGAGGCCGTGATTGCAGTCAGGACAACTTGCTTATCAACCGTTATATCTAACTGCAGCGGCACTATCCGATCATCATCGAATGCTGGCATCTTTTTTAAATCGCGGCAGGTTACATATATTTTCCTTGCCTCGCTGTTGAGGAGTGCCTTTACGAAGGATTTACCAATACCTCTATTGGCTCCCGTAATCAAAATGACTTTGTCTTTAAAAATTTGCATAGTGTTTTATTTATCATTCAACACAAAGCTATTCTGAAAGATAGTCCAATAAAATCCGAAATATGCGGTAATAAAAATGCAATTCACACGCTGGATTATAAAAAGAGTATATTCATAAAAAGTTGTTTTAGACGGAGGCAATAGAATGAACAAGATAATACCGAAAATTAACCAATTATTTAAACCTAAGCGACAACCCCGTTTATCAAGATTGCGTAAAGGTCTTCTGGTTTAACGGGCTTGAACAACCATCTATTTATACCCATGGATTGACAATGTTGCTCTATATTCTGAAGATCTGAATCAAATATTGGGATAATATTTTGTTCAAAACCGTTGTTAAATTTTTTTTCGCGAATATTCTTTATTGTTTCTATACCGCTCATGATGGGCAATTGATTGTCGATGAGAATAGCGCCAAAATGACGTCCTGCCTTCAACATCTGTAAGACTTCAAAGCCGTTTTTTGCCTGAATAGTATTAATCTTCTTTAAAGATAACATTTGAGCCAAAGCATTCCGCTCCGATTCTTCCTCTGCCACGATTAGTACGTCCTCAACTTTTCTCAGTCCTTCCCATTCATCCATTTCCCAAACAGAACGCACTTTAATATTGAAAAAGAAACGGCTCCCGACACCAAAGTTGCTTTCCAATTTCAATTCACTTCCCATCATTTTAAGCAATTTATTTGATATTGTCAGTCCAAGACCGGTGCCGCCATACCGTTTGGTCATCGAGTTATCCGCTTGCGAAAATGCATCAAATATTTTCTCCAATTGGTCTTGTTTGATTCCTATGCCCGTGTCCTTGACGCTGAAACACAAAACAGCCTCGTCGGCTTCATGTGACACGACTGTAATGCTTAATTCAATCTTTCCCGTCTCAGTAAATTTTGTAGCGTTGCTCAGCAGGTTCATCAGGACCTGCTTAATGCGGAGCGCATCAATCCAGATATAGTGCGGCACATTGGTAGCGATATGCAGATAAAACTCCAAATTTTTGGCTTTGATCTGCATATTCAGGAAGTTGGTCAGCTGAACGACCAATTCGTAAAGATCTGCCCGTTCAATATCTAGCTCTAGCTTTCCCGCTTCAATTTTAGAGAAGTCTAGAATGTCGTTCACAATCCCAAGCAATAAATTGGCAGATTGATCAACGATAGTGAGATACTCCCGCTGGGTATCCTCAAGCGCTGTCCCTAGCAATAAATCTGTAAAGCCAACAATTCCATTTAAAGGTGTACGAAGCTCATGGCTCATATTAGCCAAAAATTGCGATTTTGCGGCACTTGCCTGTTCTGCTATTTGTTTTGCTTTTTCTAGCTCCTCCCGTTGATGAACAATCCTGCTAATATCTGTTGCAATGCCCAGATAGCCTATCACTTCTTCATTAATATCCCTAATCATGGTAACCGCTAAAGAAACATGTAATCTAGTTCCGTCTTTCCGGAAATAGGTCCACTCGCGCTGTTCAGCACCATGTAACTCGGCAGTCGCAATAAAAATCCTAAAACCATCGACCGAATGCCCCACCTCCATTTCCAGTTCCTTAGCTCTCCATGAAAGCTCCTGTTCTAGATGGAAATGTTCTGGGCCAAATTTCCCGATCACTTCTTCGCTACTATAGCCCAGTAAATTTTCGGCTCCTGTATTGAACAATGTAATTACACCAGACGTATCGGTCGCAATAATCGCGACGGCGGAAGTTGCATCCAACACTTCTGCAAGCATTTTTTTCGAATTCGAAGATTCAGCTTCTATCCGTTTACGTTTGTCAATATCCTGGAAGGTACCATATAGGCGAACACAATGACCATTTTCAAAATCGGCATTCCCCAGTGCACGTATCCACAGTTCATGGCCTGCAAAGGTGATAATCTCAAGTTCCAGATCCCAAGACTCTCCCGTCGCAAGTGCATGCTCAATGGCTGTACGGATTTTATCCCTGCTTGGTCCCGGCTTATAGAAATTAAGTGCAGTTGTAAGGTCTGGCTCATACTCCTCAGGCACTTCATGTATCTCCCTTGTGATTTCAGACCAAACAATCTTTCCATCGATCAGTGTATATTCCCATCCCCCTATTCGTGCCACTCGTCCGGTTCTTATCAACATGGCCTGTGCATGTTTAAGTTCTTTCTCCAGAAAGTGCTGCTCGGTAATATCTACCGCATTGCCTATCACATAGGGGATCTTATTACCATGGGTTTGCAGAATATTATTAAACATCCAAATGCGCATCTCACCTGAACGAGTTAGCGTACGCATTTCACCTTTTATTGTTCCGCGTTGTATGATTGTCTCTAGGTAATCTTGTAAACTCTTGTGTCCCTCCGAAGGAACAATATCGAAAAGGGATAACTTTTGGATCTCATCTTTTGTGTAGCCTAAGATCTTGGCCCCAGCATCATTGACAGTTATGAAATTACCTTTCAGGTCGTGCGTACACATAAGTCCTTGAGAATTATCAAAAAAAGCTTTCAGTTTTTGTTCGCTCTCTTTATATTTTTCTTTCTCCTTCCGGTTGACAATAAGTGCGACGACTTCATCTCGTAGAAGTGCCAGTATTTCCTTTTGGTGCTGATCAAGCTGCCTTGGAATACGATCGATGACGCATAACGTCCCTAAAGCGTATCCATTTGGATCAATTAATGGCAAACCGGCATAATAACGAATATGTGGTTCTGAAGTAACAAGTTCATAGGATCTGAAGCGTTCATCTTTTTCGGCATCTTCAACCTCCATCAGTTGATCCTTTTCGAGCGCATACTGACAAAAAGAAACATCACGTGACGTTTCTTGCGTTTGCAGTCCAACGCGTGATTTAAACCATTGTTTATCTTTATCTACCAATGAAATCAATGAAATAGGTGTAGCGCATACGAGTGACGCGATTTTTGTGATACGGTCGAATTCCTCCTCCGTTGCTGTATTTAAAATTTCGTATTCATGCAACACACGTATCCGATCTGATTCATTCGTTGTCGATAATTTAGCATTCATACAAAAGTCTGTATACGTTATTACTTTCTCTTTTCTAATTCCTTATAGGTCTTCAATTATAGCTAGTGCTAAAACAGCCACCATGATATACCGCGATGCTTTAACAATTGGCCTCAATAATCATATTTTCTACCGAACAAGACTTATCGAACTCAAAAAAATCTAATTAAATGTCTTATAACGGAGGAATATTAGCATCCTAAAATATAAACATGAACAACACCACATTAAAAAAGTTTTAAATAAAAAGAACATTTAACTTAAAAAATAGAATCTATCACACTGACTGTCAACCGTAGATAAATCACTAAATACCTTTATGTAGTTGAAAGGTCTAAAACCTACCTCTTTTATTTCCTAATACCAACTGAGGATACTTGGACAATTCTCGAACGCCGTTTTGGCAAAAAAATATACTGACCCGAGCAAAATAAAGGATTCACAAAAATCAACTGTTCGAAACTGCCTATTAAACTTGTCTTTGCGACGAGTGATCGCATCAAATTTCAACATCAGCGAATATTTTGTAAAAAAATTTAAATCTGACAAATCCAAGATCTAGAAAACGTCGTAAATAGGTATAAGTACAGAAAATTATAAACTAAAAGACTTTTGTTATGGAAAAGACAACAACGTCCCACAATGAATCACTATTGACCCCTAATAGTGAAATTGACAGCAGAGATCTCCGCAGAAGAGATTTTCTAAAATTTGCCGGTGCTAGCGCCGCTTCGCTCGCTATACTTGGGCTGTCCAGTTGCAAAAAAGACCGCGATGATGGCATGGACAATGGCGGTAAAGGCTTATATTTTGGCAGCGGCGATATTGCCATATTGAACTATGCTTATGCACTCGAACAGTTGGAAGCTGCATTTTACATTCAGCTCGTCAACAATCCATATACTGGTATGACCGATATGGAAAAAGCATTTTTCACCGATATTCGTGATCATGAGATCGCCCATCGTGAATTTTTTAAAGTCGCTTTAGGAGCCAAAGCGATTTCCAGTCTCGATTTAAATCTATCGGGGATCAACTTCAGCAGCCGTGAAAACGTACTCGCGACTGCCAAAACATTTGAAGACCTGGGTGTATCGGCTTATAACGGTGCTGGTTGGTTAATCAAGGATCCCAATTATCTGCTGTTGGCTGGTAAAATTGTTTCAGTCGAAGCAAGACATGCGGCTTGGGTTCGGGATATGATAGACAACGGCAGTTTTGCCAATCAGGAAGTTGTCGATTCCAATGGACTAGATGTTGCCAAAAGCCCCAGTGTCGTGCTGAGTGCTGCCGCGCCATTTATCAAATCGAAAATCGATGTATCGGATCTACCCACTTATTAATTCACCTAAACTTAATTATCATGAATCTTTTAAACGTTTTTGAACAAATAAATGCTGTAGATCCTGAGTTCAGCGATCGCATCAGCCCACGTCGTGAGGCTATTAAAGATCTAGCTTCCATGAGCAAAAAAGTCACATTAGCTGCTCTCCCATTTTTTGTAGCGGAGCTCTTTAAAAAAGCCTACGGAGCCACGGCACCAACGGACGTTAATGGCGTCCTTAATTATGCATTGACCCTGGAATATCTTGAAGCGGAATATTATACTTTAGGCGTTGCCAAATCTGGACTGATCCCCTCGGGCAAACCACTTGGAGCAATCACCACCATCCGTGACCATGAAGTGGCACATGTCAATTTTTTGAAACAGGTACTGGGGAATAAGGCGGTCTCCAAGCCAACTTTCGATTTTACGGCAGGGGGAACATTTGGGAATGTCTTCAGTGATTACGATACATTTTTAGCCGTAGCACAGGCATTTGAAGATACTGGTGTAAGAGCATATAAAGGTCAGGCAGGTATCTTACTCGGCAATCGCGTTGTGCTCACTGCTGCATTGCAGATTCACTCGGTCGAAGCGAGACATGCCTCCCATATCCGTCAGATGCGACGCGCACGTGGAGGTGCTGCAGCGAACCAAAAGCCTTGGATTACAGGAGCCAATGATACCGGAATTGGTGCGGTAGTCAATCCTATATACACGGGCGAAGATAATGTAAAGCAAGCAAATGTGGATATTACCTCTCTCAGTGGTCCAATGGGGAAAATTTCAGCAAATGCAGCTACACAATCTTTTGATGAACCACTTTCTGCAGAGGCTGTACTTAATATTGCAGGTTTATTTATAAAATCCTAACAAAAGACGTAGTTTACCTGTTTTAGAATGTCCTGCACAGTTAATTCTGTCAGGGCATTTTTTAAATACTTCCCATCACACAAAGCGCGCTAAGCGTCGGCGCATCCTTACCGCCCTCATCTTCTAAGGTAATTGCAAAAGCTTGAGCAGTTGGAATGTCCAGCATTTTACTTGCAATATCTTCATTCGCGTCCAAGGGAAAAACACCCGCATTTACGGGTTTTCCATCTACCATTGCCCAAAGCTGATATTGTTTTCCTTTAGGCGCAACAGGCATATGCTCAATACTAAGATAGACTGCCTTTGACGCTTGATCCCAAAATACCAGCGCACGGTAATCCGGTTTATTGTCTACTCCTTTGAGCGGAATTGTTTTGATCGCTGGATTCTGAACAAGATTCCATTTATCCTGTAAAACAGCTAGTTTCGATTGCTGTTTATGCAACAGACTGACCTGCTGGTCTAACTGACTCTGAGTATCGCCATTACGCTGATACATGAATATATTGGCGCCAACACTAATTGCTAACAATAGGCTGGCCGCGATGGCCCAACGATAAGATTTGAACGGAACAATTGCCTTATTGCGTTCAATAGAAATCTGCTCATTAATATCATCCGACGGTACTTCGCGATATTTTGTACTTTCTATATCTTGGTTAGGAATTAGATTTTCGGTATTCAGTTTATCCCAAATATTTTGCTTTAATTGCATAGGCATCTCCATCGCCTGGCTATCGGCCAATGCTTCGAGCGCAATTTCTGCTTCGGCGATGGCTTGTTCCACTTCGATATTATTTTTTCGAATACAATTTAGGATACTCACTTCCTCTTCAGAAGCAAGGCCTAAAACGTACGATTCAATAATCCCCGACGATATGTATGCTTTAATATCCAAAACTAACGATACTCCTTTAATAACTGTTGTAACTGTAAAAATGCAGCTCTAGTCCTTGTCTTTACCGTTCCTAGAGGGACTGCAAGTTGCTCGGCAATTTCTTGTTGTGTATATCCCTCATAGTAGGCCATTTCAATCAAGATACGCCATTCGGGCTTTAAGTTATCTAAAATATTCTTGAATCCAATAAAATCTGCTTTTGTATGTTGCTCATTTTGACTTTGATCTTGCTCTTCTTCTCTATTTACGATATTTGAAAGCGGCTGGTTTTTCTTTTCGTTGATTATAGCTTTTGATTTCCGATGATCCAGGGCGGTATTTCGGGCAATATTAATCATCCATGTATACAGACGGCCTTTTTCTATATCGAAAAGATCGATATGCCGCCAGATTTTGACGAATACATCCTGAATGACTTCTTCAGCATGCTCACTTGAATCTACTATTCGGCAAATCACCCCAAAGAGCGCACTGGCATAGTGATCATAGAGATAACTAAATGCTTGTTGATTCTTTTTTTTCAATAAAAGAATTAATGTCTCCTCAGAAAGATTATGTAATGGACTCAAATCTTATGTTTATAATAATCTAAATATGAATATTAAAAATTAAAAAAAAAAGCTGCTAAATGTAAAACAAGTTAAAGTACCTACAAAACAAGTTAAAATACCTGTTTTAACAGCATACAATATCACATGTTGCTAGGTAAAATTCGTCAATTAGTTGAATAATCAAATCGTTTTTTTCTTTATCCATCGCTAATCCGATCCAATTCTTGGAAGGAAGATATTTACTTCGCATCCATTGAAGAGACTGTTCATTTTGTTTTTCTGAACGCAGCCATTCTAATCCACTATCGTTGAAAAATATCTTTTCATTCGACAAGTCCATCACAATAAAAGGTCTTTTCTTCAAATAGAAAATACTCATATTAAGGTCAGCAATTACATTCAGTCGGATATGTTTTTTGAGATGCATATGTGCATTTAGGTGATTCCTTATTGACATCTATTTAGTATTGGTTATAAAATTCAGTTCAATCTGCCAGAACGATCAAGCCGAGCTAAATTGTTCGGACAGAGGTGAAATCAAATTTACGCCAATGAACAAAGTAAATAGGGGTACATTTTGGTCTAATAGGGGAAAAAAGATATGTATCTTTCAAGTTGAAGCAAATGGCAACCTATTAAGCAGTCAGATTTTAAGTTTCCCGAGATTTAACATAGACGCAAAACACGTAAATTGAACTTTTCATGGGCCACACGAATTGTAAACTCTTTGCACGGATTGTAAATACAGCAACTAAATATGCTATTCAATGGTCTAACTTCGATAAAAGACAAAAGGTATGCGTAGAAAAAATAAAAGTACATCAGGATTTATTAAACTTCTGGGCTTCATCAGTCTCATCCTGATGATAAAAAATAGTATGGCACAGCAAATTACACACTATCTTCCAAGCGGCAAGGATAGCGCAAAAACAATCAGTGGACAGTACGGAGATAACAGCGGAATCTGTCTTTTTGAAGATGGTAAATTTATGCTATTTGGTTATGCAACATTAGTTTTTGGATCTTATGTCTTCGAAAAAGATTACCTACTTTTCTATCCAGACGAGATACCGCTCTTTCAATTGTATGCATATCGAAACCCACGTTTAACCGACACTACTCGTATCGATTTTATAGGCTTTGAACAAGAAAAAACATTTGTACAATTTGAAAATGACAGTCCAAATCAAGTATTCAATGATAAGGCCAATTGTTTCAGTCCCCCTTTTATATTTCAACAGGCGAAAATATCGCAGTCCCTTAAGTTCGCTGCACGAAGTCAAAACGTAGATCAAGACACTACATATCAAGTCTTTCAATACACCAACGATGGAGAATTCAATGACTTCTTAGCTATCTACAATAAACCACAACGTGCTCGTCAAAATTTCAGTGCTTATTTATACTTAGCTGAAGATAAAAAACTAGCTATCAGGCTTTCCAACTATGGTGGGGAAAAAGGATTTTTAAGGGAAAATCCGGCAGACCGAACGCAAGAATATTGGCGCGAGAAACTACACATGAAAGAAGCATATGAACATGCTGGTGCTATAGAACCTATGGAAATATATTGCAATCAACATTATACCATATTTTATCCGGATCTTAGTGAATACGTATTAGATTCTGGCAAAAAACAATATATCCATACGTCAGCCAAGGATAACGAAGACTACTTTACGGAAAACCCAACGCAAGATGATCGTTATTTAATGAAATATATTCGCCAGAATTTGCGCTATAAACAGCCTAATTCATTCAATGTATCCAAAGGTTCAAATACCAGCTTATTTTTTTCCAGCTGCGAGGAACCTGAAAGATCATACAAATATCAAAAATGACGAATACACTAATCGTTTTTATGATTATCTCTTATTTTTCTATTTATGCATGAAGTTTTACCAATATGGCTTAGTTTTGGCTGATAAAGAAAAATGACACGATATAAAACTCTTATTTTTAGCTTAGTGATTTTTACACTGGCAAGTTGTATTTCTAAGAAGGATACTAAGTCGGATGTGACAGACGCCGAAACCATATACCTGAACGAAGGACAGAAGAAATCACTAAAAGAATTTCCAATAACTATTAAATTTAAAGGTATTTCGGAGGATAGCCGCTGCCCAGAAGGGGTCAACTGTATTTGGGCAGGAGTTGCTGTTGCAGAAATTGAAATCATGGAAAAATCGACCAAACCGGTTCAATTGAATCTTGCCACAATGGATATGCAGGAACGAGGTTATCAGAAGTCGGCTTATTTCAACGGATACGCAATCTCATTGCAAAATGTTCTACCCTATCCAAACGCAAAGCAAGGAACTCAAGGATTAAAAGGCCGATACAAAATAGCCATTGGGGTCAAGAAAACAAGCAAGTAATGACAAATTTAATAATCGTGAAATCAAGACTGTTTGGCGAAATATTGCGACTGCACAAACAACTTGTACAACAGACTAATTTCAATATGTCTTTCTATTAAGAATTCAAAAGCTTAACAAAACTTGTTTAGGACAGCAAATATGAAGTCAGAAAAAATAGGCTAAACAATCCTATAGTAGATTACATGGTAAAAGGCAAGGATCGATATAAAAAATATTCTGTTCATAAACAGCATGATCCATATTTAAAATAAGGAATATCGCCTATTCCCTTGCAAGATATCACTTTGGTTTATATATTTGCCACATCAAAAGAAATCCTAATGCGGAAGTGGCGTAATTGGTAGCCGCACCAGACTTAGGATCTGGCGCCGCGAGGCGTGGGGGTTCGAGTCCCTTCTTCCGCACTTAAAACTCCCGAGACTAAAATCTCGGGAGTTTTTTTAATCCTTCTTTTCTATATTCCTATATTAGTTAAACCGACCAATCGAATGGTTTTGTACATGGATCGCATTCAAATTTCAATACCTTCCCCAAGCTTTTTGCCTTTTTCCCTTTTTTCACAAATACATAGGCTAAATCTACATATTCTTCCACTTCAGTCCCACTTTCATCTCTACCTTTTACAATAACCGAGTAATATTTTCCGTCCGGGTATTTCTTGAAATAGACCTCATTAACAGTAATCTTTTTAGCTGGCTGATTATCACAACAGCTACACCACAAAATAACAACTGGCTCTTTCTTAAGATATGCAACGGCAGTTTCCGCTTGCTTTTGTGTTAGGGCTTGAAGTTGGTCTGCTTTTGAAAATAAAGCGGAACATAGCAACAAAAGAAGAAAAATAGTCTTTTTCATATAAATAGTTTTAAGTTTAAAAGAATTTAGCAGCAAAGACTATGCCTTTAGAGGGAGAAAAAAATGATGACTAGTTATTTAAGAATGAAATTGTCAGTTATTTATTCCCAAATGATGGAGAATCGATTAAACTTGCTAAGCAATTAAAATTCACTCTCCAGGCACAAACGATTTCGCAATAGAAATCACTAGTACCTGGAGAGCGAATGAATACTTTATTTTTCCCAAACCAATGCACTCGCGCCAAGAATAGCCGCATCAGCCTCTTCCAATTCACTAAAGACCAGCTTAACTTTGTTTCTAAACAAAGGAAAAAGGTTTCTTTCCATATGTAATTTTGCTGGTTTTAAAATAAAATCTCCAGCCTTGATGACTCCGCCAAAAAGCAATATCGCTTCCGGAGAGGAAAACATTACAAAATTTGCCAATGCCTCACCTAGTTTCTGACCTGTATACCGGAATACTTCAATCGCTATTGCATCGCCTTGAAGTGCACATTCATGAACTGTCTTCGAATTGATCGCATCTTCGGGATACTGATTTAACATCGATTCTGGAAATTCAGCCCTCATTTTCTTGGCGGTAATTGTGATCCCTGTGGCAGACGCATAAGCTTCCAAGCTTCCTTCAGAGCCCGTGCTCCAATGTTTCCTTCCCCCAGGTTTCACAATGGTGTGCCCTAATTCTCCGGCAAATCCATCGTGTCCATAAATAAGTTTTCCTCCAGCGACAATACCACTTCCCACACCAGTCCCCAATGTGATCATAATAAAATCTTTCATCCCTCGCGCTGCACCAAAGAGCATCTCACCATAAGCAGCAGCATTCGCATCGTTGGTAATGGTGCAGGGAATATTAAACTTGGCCGTCATTAACTCACTAAATCGAATCACACCTTTCCAGGGAAGATTAGGGGCGTGGTCTATTGTTCCAGTATAATAATTCGCATCAGGGGCACCAACACCAATTCCATCAAAACTTTCTTCACCGCCAAACAGTTGAATTAACGGATAAGCCTTTTCATACAAAGCATCGATAAACTTTTCTACGGTCTCATAATCATCCGTTCTTATACTTCCTTTTTCAAGCACCTCTCCCCGATGATTGACCACGCCGAATTTAGTATTGGTCCCACCGATATCTACGCCTAACGCAACGCGTTTTGATAAATCTATTAATGACATCTCTATTCCTTGTTTCTAAGTTCTAAAATTATTAAAAGATAATATTTTATGGGGAATAGACAAAATATTCTTGACGATTAATTGCCTTCGGTCTTTTAGATCCGCAGCTGTTTTATTCTTCACGCAGCAAAAGTTAGGAAAACACTACTCATCAATCAAACGAAAAAAGAGGAAACTGCACAACAGCTTTTTTTATTACATACACGAAGCCACATCCCTTTTTCTCATATAATTTTTTAGCTGCAACAGAAGATCATCAGCTGGCAACCAAATTAGCCATTTTTACAGTGATTGTTCAGTGATCGTTCAGTGATCGTTCAGTGATTGCTCAGTGAAGACTGACTAAACAATGATTGATTACTGTTTAAATATAGAGGGAAAATTGCGATTAGGTAGATCTTGGTATTAGGATATTTCCGTCCGAATGTTTATCTTAATGATCTATGACCTAATCAGGCAATTATGGCAATCATCAAAAATGGCGCGAATGGAAACTGGTACCGGGAAAACAAAAGCCTCAATCCCATTACTTCCTACACAATGGAGTTCGATTCAATAAACTAAGTACTTCGGGTTAACCAGGAATAAGATGCCTTTGAAAAGCAGCAAATCTTATTTTTTTAGTCGGTGGCAAAGGAAGAATTTATGTATTTTAAAGATAAAGCTGCTCCTAAAATCAATCAGGAGATGGTTCTCTGGATTCAAGCTCCATGTGGTGATTAATAATTGGTGGGAAAGCCACGCTTAGAATAATCCAAGCATGGCTTTCAATCAGCCTATGCAAGTATTTAGTTGAATTATTTAATCAGCCAAATGACATCATTCTGGGTATCTGATCCGTTAAACTGGCGTTGTAGTGCTTCTTTCAAATGTGTTTCATTGGTCGTGTATTCCGTTTTCGGATATGCCCAACGCTTGGGTATCTGATTGTTGTTGGCATTTGACGGACCTACTCCGAATTCAGGTATTCCAGTACGACGTTGCTCAAAGAAAGCTTGTTTTCCAGAATTTTCAAAAAATGCAACATACTTCTGTGTTAGGATCTGCTTTAACCCTTCCACATTATCTCCTTTGTACGGATTTGCTTGTAGGAACAAATTAATCTTATCTTGGGAAACTCCATAAAATTGCATTGACTGATTTATCCCTGACTGAAATCGAAGGGCTGCGTCTCCATTGGCCCAACCTCTATTGATACCTTCGGCAAGAGCAAATTGTACTTCGGAAGCGCCGAGCTGAATAGCCGGTAGCCCGGATGGGGATGCAAGCCAATAATCAAAATTGATCATCGAAAGCTGCCCCTCCGCTGCTTGCTTCAATAAGGTGCTCTGCAAGTCGCCCGTTTTTCCTCCATTATAGGCTTCAAAAGGGTGTAGTGGGTCAAAGGGCAGACTGGACGCTGGTGATGCCTGAATCAATAACCTTGGATCCTGAGAAGTTTTTAGAATATTCAAGTATGTTGCACCTAACGTATTTCGCACATCTTTTTTTATGATTACGCCGTCTGCAGGCCACAGGGGATAAGTATTAATATTATTATAAAGGAGCTGAAAATTATCTTTGTTTTCAACGATAAGAGGGTATTTGGCGGGATCTGACAACAGCTCTGCAAAACGCTCCTTAATGCGTAATACCGCGCTATCGTCGGCACGTTTGCTGAGGCTTATCAAAACACGTAACTTAAAGGAGTTCACGAGCTTTTGCCATTGCTCGGGTTTACCATTGTAAAACAAGTCTCCTTCCAACATACTCCCCTTTCCTTTTAGGATCGCCAATTCATTATTAGCTTCCTCCAACCAGTTGAGCACCTGTTGATACACTTCCAGCTGCGTATTATATTTAGGGGTAAAATTACTTACGGATTCCCCTTGTAGTGCCTCTGTTAATGGAATATCGCCAAACATTTCCGTAGTTCGGGCAAAAAAATAGGCCTTAAAGAACTTAGCCATCGTCATATAAGCAGCACTTAATTCAGCTGTTTTTGAGGCCTCAATTTCCATACGGTAAACATCACGAAGTATGCCGTACGGTGTATCGAAAGATCCTGAGGTCCATCCGTAAGGCTGCCCTGCATAATAAGCTTCATTTTGTGTCATGTATTGATTATGACGATGATCTTCGCTCCATGGAGCATCATATGAACGCATAAGTATCCCTGTAAACAAAAGTTTTGGTGCGGGATTATATACAGCTGCAGGATCTTTTTGCAGATCTGCTATTTTCTTACAGGAGCTCAAAGAGCATCCGAATAATAATAAGATTAGAGTGGATTTGAAGTACTTCATTTTTTTGACTTTCTTGACTAAATTTTTAGAATGTTGCATTTAGATTGAGACCAAAGCTCTTTACAGACGGTGTCTGATAGTCTGAGCTAGCGCTAGTAAATTGGTCCAGATCCATATTTCGCGTTCCTTTTCCAGTGAAATACAGTAAATTTCTACCGACCAAAGAGATGCTTGCACTTCTTAGGAATTTGGAACCTTTCAAGATGTTGGCTGGCAAATTGTAACTGAAAACGATCTCACGCAATTTGACAAACGTTCTGTTTTTGGCTGTGACTGGTCCCGACTGATAGTAGTTTGTCGCCCAGTTTTGCCACAATACAGGAATATCATTTGCAGCAAATTCACGTGTATCCGAAATTATCTTACCATCCTGATCTGTGTTTAATTGGCCTTTGATAATTTTTAGTCCATCGGTCATGACACTTCCTTTGTAATCTTTAGCATCCCTATTTTCCCAATCTTTTAGCCGATAGGCATTTGCAGATTCGGGATGTGTACCTGATCCCCATTGTTTAGCATCCTGCACATTCTTAATTAATCCACCAAAGCGGCCATCCACAAGAAAGCTAAAATTAAAATCACGGTAACGAAAATTATTGCTGATACTTGCAGTAAATTTATTATCACTATAACCTATTTTGCTGACATAAGGATTATAAGCAGGCAGACCATTTGTCCCTACTATCGGAGATCCGTTTTCGTCACGTTGAAAATCATTCACATAATAGCCATCCCAACGTTCACCTATGCGAACATTGCCTGAACGTGTTTGATGCCCATCGACGTCGTGAAGCCAGGCATGGTTAGCTGATGCATTGACCATTACATTCCAGTTGAAGTTGGGCTTCTGAATCAATGTACCATCGATACTTAATTCAATACCTTTACGCAACAACGTCAATCCATTGGTCTGTCTAGCTCGTACACCAGAAGTAACGGAGGTCGCCAATTCTATGATTCGGGGCCCCTCAAGGTTTCTAAAAAAAGAAAAATCGAACCCCAGACGATTGTTGAACAAGCGCGTTTCCAAGCCTATTTCTGCGGTTTTTACACGTTCCGCAACTAAGTCCTGATTCGGCAAAACATCGGTATAGGTGACACCTGTCATCGAATTGGCCCAGCGCCCATAATTGCTGTATGCTGGCAAAAGCTTATAAATATCGTATTGGGCTGTCTCGTTGACAAAGTCACTTGCAACATTGGCGTATGCTCCACGAATCTTTAAAGCGGAAATTACTTTTGGCAAAGAGATCATCTGCGAAATAACGGCGCTTAAAGATGCTGAAGGGTAGAAATAAGTATTATTCTTAATAGGCATGGTTGACGACTTATCGAATCTACCTGTTAGATTCAAGAACAACATACTTTTATAGTCGAAATCCATAAATCCATAAGCACTTCCGACCTGACGTAAAGCTCGATCATTTGTCGCGACCGTAGGCATTATCGAATTGCTTAAGTCATAGACACCTGGCACAGTTAACCCACGGTCTGTACGTGCAAATAGCGATTTGACACTAACAGTTCGCAAATTTCCAAAAACAGAACCCGTGAAGCCAATATCCTCGCTAATATGATTTTGATATTTCAAAGAAATCTCCGTATTATTCTCCCAAAACGTATCATACGTTTCCTGATAACCACCTACACGGCTCCCCCCAATATTGTAGTTATATAAATTGGCCGAAATGGGAATTTTAATCGTCCTATTCCTATTCCAGGTACTTACACTCGTCCGTGCATTTAGTGAGAGCCTATCGCTCCATTTGTAATTGGCAGATACATAACCATAGATATCATCTTTATCGTACGTCCTCAGATTTTCATATGCTGTCATCCATGGATTATCGTAAATGGTATACTCGCGATTATACTGCTGTACGTTTTCTCTTCCAGGCTGCCAATAGTTTCGGAGATCGTCAATATCATAATCTGCCGCGCCCCATAAAGTAAGAATGTAAATCGGACTATTCGGCCCGTAGGCAATATTCGGATAGTTTGGAGAATACTGTTTATTATAATTTATACTTGCATCAAAACGCAACTTGTTCCCAGCATTAATTCCTCCGGAAAGATTAATATTTGTACTGCCAAGCTTTGTATTGGGTGTTGTGCCACGCTGGAACATCTGAGATGCCGACAAACGTACATCTCCATGTTCATTTTTGGTCGCAATTGCAATATTATTTGTGCTAAGAAGACCGTTTTGAAGAAATTTTTTCAGATTATCTTTCCCCCTGGCTTCCCACGGTAATGGAACAAGCTGCCCTGTTTTTGGATCGATTGGACTGTTATATTGAGGAATAAGCTGGCCTTCAAACCGTGGGCCCCAAATATTATAATCATTGTCATTAATTCCGCCACCACGTCCGTCTTTAAAAGCATATTGATAATTTGAACCTGGACCATATTCGGTTTGGATTTTTGGAATAGCATTATAGCCAGTTTGCAGCTGCGTACTTGAATTAAATTCAACCAGAAATCCTTTATCCTCTGATTTTGCCCGTTTCGTCGTGATCACAATAGCTCCATTTTGACCTCGGTTTCCATATAATGCAGCTGCATTTGCTCCTTTTAAAACGGAATAGGATTCAATATCATCTGGACTAAGATTCCATGAATCTGTATTAATAGGCATACCGTCTACCACAATAAGAATGTTGCTCCGACCACGCAAAGTGATACCCGGATCGCCGAATAAATTGGTACTTGATGCAATGGTTAAGCCAGACACTCGGCCCGCCAAACCAGAAATAGCATTTGGCTCACGTGCCTTAATCATATCTTTTCCTTTGACTTCCTGAACAGAGTAACCTATAGCCTGCTTCTCCTTTTTTATACCAAGAGCAGTCACAACAACCTCATTAAGGGATTGCTGATTAGGAGCTAGCATAATCACTGCCGGATTTTGATTATGAATAACAAAAACCTTAGGAAGATATCCCATGTAGCCAATTTTTAATGTGTCTCCGATACGGGCCTCTATAATAAATCTACCGGATGGATCCGAAGATACCAGTTTGCCCAAATGAGAATTACGAACCGTCGCGCCATGGATAGCACTTTGACTCAATGAGTCGACCAGCTTAGCCTGGAACGACTGGGTTTGGCTAAACCCCTGTACTGCCATCATCGCCAACGATAATGTCAAGCCAGTAACTTTAGGTGAAATTGAATAGGATAGTTTAAACATGATCACTTATTTATATTTGAAAATGTAAGCAATATTAAACATTGTTTATTAAGGCTAAACTAAATCCTTGTTAACTTTAGTACACCCTTTCTAAAAAAAACTATTAGGGAAATTCAACACATTAGGCTTCTCATAAAAATTATAGATAATCATCAAATTTACTTGTTGCTGAAATAGAATTTTCCGTCATTTGTGTAAATGATTTTTTTATTGCCGTAAAAAAATTGTCACTAATTATTAACATGGTTGACACTAATTGAATTATTCAGAACAAATGATACGACGTTTCCTATTTATAACATGCGCATATTTCATTAGTGTATTATAAAAGAAAATTCACACAACATTAAAACAACGATGAAAAAATTAACACTTGCCCTGATTTTATTGGCTGGAGTCTCTACACAGCAAGCCATGGCACAAACAGGGGGATCTGGGTCCGATAACGGGATCGACTTAAGCTTAATGGACAAATCAGTACGTCCACAAGATGACTTTTACAACTATGTCAGCGGAACGTGGATGAAAACGGCTAAAATTCCTTCCGATAAACCTACTTGGGGAAGCTTCAATAAACTAGCAGAAGATACGGATAACAATTCTATGAAAATCCTAAACTCTCTTTTGAAGGATAAATTTCCAGAAGGAAGCGAAGGAAAAAAAATACAAGATCTGTATGCATCTTACATGAATTTGCAGAAAAGAAATGCAGATGGGATTAAGCCCATCCAGGGGAATCTAAGCAAAATTGACGCGATAAAAAACCTAAAAGATCTTCAGAATTACTTAAGTTCAGTAACCAAAGAAGGTGAGAATAACTTCTACGGCTGGGGGGTCGGTGCTGATTTAAAAGACTCTAAAATGAACGCGGTTTATTTAGGTGAAGCGTCCTTAGGTTTGGGAAGGGATTATTACCAAAAAGAAAATGAAAAGAATACTGAGGCTATAGCTGAATACCAAAAATATGTAGCTTCCATGTTAAAGGAGTTGGGCTACAAAAATGCAGACGCTGCTGCAAAAGGGATCGTAGACTACGAAAAAAGCATTGCAAAGACTTACCTGACCAATGAACAAAGCCGGGACAATACATTACAATACAACCCGCAGACTATGGCTGAACTATCTGCTCTAGTCAAAAATGTAAATCTACCTGAGTACCTAAACAAAGTTGGTGTCAATACAGAAAAAGTAATCATCGGAGAATTAGGTTATTATAAGAACTTTGACAAATTAGTCAGCAACCAGAACCTTGCTGTCATTAAAGATTACCTTAAGTTTCATCTTATTAATGGGAGCGCCTCTTATTTGAGTGAAAAACTGGGAGATATGCGATTTGCTTTTTACGGGAAATATTTAAGAGGTCAACAAGAGCAGAGAGCACTGAATAAAAGAGGATTTGAACTTATTAACTCCACATTAGGGGAAGCTTTTGGAAAATTATATGTTGAAAAATATTTCCCCGCTGAAGCCAAAGCGCAAATGGTAGAGTTGATCGACTATTTAAAGAAAAGTTTTGCTGTACATATCAACGACTTGACCTGGATGTCTGCAGTTACGAAAGGGAAAGCCCTAGAGAAACTAAACAAATTCACTGTGAAGGTCGCTTATCCAGATAAATGGAAAGATTATTCCAAATTAAATATCTTAGCGGAGAGCAAAGGTGGTAATCTCTATGCTAACCTTCAAAATATTACCACATGGCGATATGACAAGGATCTCGCTAAAATTGGAAAACCGGTTGATAAATCGGAATGGGGAATGACTCCGCAGACTGTTAATGCATATTACAATCCTGTAAACAATGAGATCGTATTCCCTGCTGCTATTCTTCAACCTCCATTTTTCAATCCAAAGGCCGATGCAGCAGTCAACTTCGGCGGCATAGGCGCTGTTATTGGCCATGAAATGAGCCATGGATTTGACGATTCTGGTGCTCAATTTGACGCTGATGGCAACTTGGTAGACTGGTGGACACCAGAAGACAAAGCTAATTTTGAAAAAGCAACAAAAACTCTTGCTGCTCAATACGATAAATATGAACCTGTAAAAGGAACTTTTGTCAATGGAACATTTACGAATGGCGAAAATATCGCCGATCTTGGTGGTGTAAACATCGCGTATGATGCACTTCAACTTTATTTGAAAGACAAAGGAAACCCTGGCGAAATCAGTGGATACACACAAGATCAGCGCTTTTTTCTTAGCTGGGCGACAGTGTGGCGAACTTTATCCAGTGAAAAATATATGGTCAATCAAGTTAAAACGGACCCACACTCTCCAGGATATTTCAGAAGTTTCGGTCCATTGATCAACGTCGACGCTTTTTACAAAGCTTTTGATGTAAAACAGGGTGACAAACTGTACAAAACTCCAGAAGAAAGAATCAAAATCTGGTAACAAATTATATTGAAGGAGCTATCTCAATGTGCAGTACCCCTAAAAGTTTGACACTTTCTGGGTACAACTCACAAAAGGTTAGCTCCTTTTTTGCCTTAATTTTAATTTCCGCCTATCTGTTTGAAAGACTCAAATAGCCTATCCCCCTATCGGATATGAGTTCCGACTTCTTCGTCAAGATTTACTGGCGACATTTCATTTATACTTAACTAAATCAATTTAGTATATTTATATTGACATTAGAATAAACCAATAAATATACGATGATAAGAACCAAAACCTTAATTTTTGCCCTATTTCTGCTCTCTTTGAGCTGGCTTAGTGCAATAGCACAACATGCCCAACTTCCGACGCCTTGGACGGAAATAGCCAAACAAACAGAAGTACCACTCGCTGAATATCCCCGTCCTCAACTGGAAAGAAAAGAATGGCAATGTCTTAATGGTACATGGGATTATATTGGCGGAAAAGATGCCCCAAATGCCCTAAATCCATCGACATCAATTTCTTTTGATCACGCTAAAGAAAATATTCTCGTTCCTTACTGTCCCGAGTCTTACTTGTCCGGCATACAACGCAAACAAGAAGTTAATATGTGGTACGGTAAAAAATTTGAGCTGCCCAAACAATGGAGAAATAAAGATATTATACTCCATTTTGGCGCTGTCGATCACAACGCCACCATATTTATAAACGGTAAGAAAGTAGGAGCTCATGCAGGTGGCTATCATTCCTTTTGGTTCAACATCACGCCATTTTTAAAAACAGGCCAGAATACACTTGTCGTTGCTGCACATGACAGCAATGATGGAAAATATCCTTCAGGTAAAAACGGCCCTCGCGGAGACTATACCTTTTCTTCGGGTATCTGGCAGACTGTATGGATCGAGCCTGTAAATAAAAATCATATCCAAAGCATAAAATTACTACCACAGCTCGTCGAAAAACAGCTAAAAGTGCAGGTCAACAGCATCAGCAAAGCTAAGGTTACAGCAATCGTTTCTGCTGAAGGAAGACAGATTGCAAAGATGGTCTCGCAGTCTGACACAGACTTTACCATTCCAATAGAAAATCCAAAACTTTGGTCTCCTGATGCCCCCTTTTTATATGATTTACAATTATACATTCATGATGGAAATGGTGAAGTCATCGACGAAGTCAAGAGCTATTTTGGAATGCGTGATGTGAAGTTGGCCAATGTAAACGGAATCATGAGACCACTATTGAATGGACAATTCGTTATGCAGCTTGGTTTACTAGATCAGGGCTACTGGCCGGACGGCATTTTAACAGCGCCTACTGAAGAAGCCCTCAAGCATGATATCGAATTCACCAAGAACGCCGGATATAATCTGATTCGTAAACACATGAAAACGGAACCACAACGGTTTTATTATTGGGCAGATAAAATGGGACTACTGGTCTGGCAGGACATGCCCTGCCTCTGGTATCCGGATGAAGATACTACAGTTTATCGCAAAGCCTTTCGCGATGAATATAAAGCCATCATTGATGAACATTATAACTCACCTTCCATTATTGCTTGGGTGCCTTTTAATGAAAACTGGGGGGCCTTCGATGTGAAGAACATAACCAACTGGACCAAACAGTATGATCCGTCAAGATTAGTAAACGGAAATTCCGGATTCAACAACAACCCGTCCTACCAAAAAGCCTATGGTGATCCGGGTAATGGAGATTTTGTTGACACACATATTTATGTTGGACCAAATGGAGCATCAGTACCAGATCAAAAACGGGCTGCCTCGCTCGGTGAGTTTGGTGGTGTTGGCTTATTTGTCCGAGACCATATGTGGCCTGTCGAAAACAATGCTTATGCTTATGAGCCTACGGTAGAAGCGCTCACTGATCGTTATATATTTCTTATGGACAATGTCGAGCAATTGGTTCGATACAAAGGACTGAGTGTAGCAATTTATACACAAACAACAGATGTGGAGCATGAAGTCAATGGTTTATTGACCTACGATCGCAAAATACAAAAAATGGTACTGAATAAGATCAGAGCAGTCAATCAGGCCGTCATTAAAGCCGGGAGTTCATTAAATGAACAAAAGAAGGGCATGATCTTTCGAAGTAAATAATTTTCAAACGATTCTGCATTTATACCTGTTCTTTTTTCGTTAAGAATCCAATAAAAGAGTATTAAAATCCAGGTTATTATGGCAAAATATTCAGAAAAAGCATCAGAGAAAGTCGAAAAGACGATGCATGAAATGAAAGAGGGAAAGTTAAAATCCGGCAGCGGAAAAAAGGTCACTTCGAAAAAACAGGCTATAGCCATTGGCTTATCTGAAGCCCGAAAAGAAGGTGCCAAGGTTCCCAAAAAGAAATCCTAGCAAGTAAATACTTGCTAGGATTTCTTCTATCTTCTTAAAAAATTCATTCTGAATCTTCGATTTACAGCAAAGACTCTTTCTTGTTTTTTGGGTCGTAGGGATCGGATAATACTTTTTGGTCTTCTCCTTCAATAAAATTTTGATTGATCTCCAATGGAGTATAAATATTAACGCTGCTGCCGTTTCTCTTTTTAAGATAATACTGAATCTTGGTCGTATCGATATTGGTCACATCCGAAGCAGTCCAAATCATTTGATGTCCCACAGCATCGATTGTTATTACGGTGTCGTTGCCATGTGCTATGATTTTTTGCAGTCCTAATTCACTTTTTCGATCACCTTCTCTAGTTAATAAATGTATATTTCCTTCTTTATCAACCATCCGAATCTGTTGGTTATTATTACATCCAACTAAGAGGATGAAACTAAATAATGCAAATGGAAGGGCCGTCAGTATTATTTTCATATCGTTTGTTTTCTAACATCATTGTATGTGTACTGACGAGATACAAAGATACTGCCAAAATATCTTCCATCATTCTGCTAATCTACACTATTTTAGATTGATTTATACTGAACATGACAGAATTCCGGATATATATTCACTTTTCACCGAACAAACCTTCGTCACTAAGCAATTTTGAATTCCCATAGCAAAAAGAAGGGCAAATGAAATTTCCGTCGAAAATGACCTCTTTAGATAATAGACTCTATACAAATTGGAACAACATAGGCGTTATGCGATTTCTTTTTTGAAGCCAATTCGACGATAAAAGCTGAAAGGAATGCTCCCATCAGAAAGCAAGCAATATACAAGAGATAGATCAAAGCCATTTTATAATTTAATAAAATCAATTGCTCTGAAAAAAAAGCGAAGTGGCCTGTCACATTCGTCGTTAAGGTATTAACAGCTAGAACGCCCGTAATATTAACCAATCCCGCAACACAGGATAAAATAGAAGCTAACTTTAAGTTATGCGCATAATTCCTTCCTCTCCCTTGGTCCCTAAACATTTGAATCGATCTTTATAAATTAGAGAAAACAGCTGAAAATATTAGTCCTTTAAGGGTTCAGTAAATTATATACTCTAACATAGTCCACTTGCATCGTCGCGGGAAATGCAATAACGTCCACGCCTTTTACTCCGCCCCAGTCTCCGCCAATGGCGAGATTAAGCAACAGATGAAATCTTTTATCAAATGGCCAAACAGCACTACCTTTGCCCTCGTTAGGAAAATTATAGATCTGAACATCGTCCACAAAACCGCGGATATATTCGGGCGTCCAATCAATCCGATACTCGTGAAAAGCGGTCGTGGCATGTTCAACTCGTTTCATTACTCCTTTTTGCGTTCCAATGGTATGATTATAGTCTTTGGTATGAACCGTAACATGTATTGCATCTTCATCATAACCTACATGTTCCATGATATCTATTTCACCCGAATGAGGCCAATTTCCATACACCCAATCTGTAGGTAACATCCAGGCTGCAGCCCAGGTACCTCTTCCTTTGGGAACTTTGGCACGGACTACAAATCGACCATAAAGGAAATCGCCTTTGTCCTTGCTGACCAATCTTGCCGAAGTATAGTTCAGCCCTTCATGCTGTTCTTTTATTGCTGTTATGTTTAAAATGCCATCCGCTACATACGCATTTTTCAAATTCGCATCTGTATAGTATTGAAGTTCATGATTTCCCCAGCCATTATACTTTGACCCCACATCGTATCCCCATTTCTCGGAATCGGGCAGACCATCTTTGTCAAATTCGTCACGCCAAATAGGTGTTGCAGCAAACTTATATGCGCTGATTTGTGTACTATCCGGGTTTACCGATAGTATTGAAATCAAAGGAAGTATCCAAAAGCTCATCATATCTAGTTTATTCTTGTCTTTATAAAAATATGAAAAATCACCAAACGGGGCTAGCTACTAGTCTAAAAAATATAGCCAATTCCGGTCAGTCATTTTTAAAAAAAGTGGGTACGGCTAGATTTCGATAAATTGCTTTTGTAAGATTCCGTGAGAATAAACTTTTAAAAAAACTTTTAGGGCTATAAGAGACCAGCAAAAGATCAATCCCCCCTGTTTCAACCATAAATTCTATGCAGCGTGGTATAGGCATATTATAATCTAATCTATTGACAGCATTTTTTTCTAAATATGCGATCTGATCAAACGAAAATTTACTTGACAGTTTTTGTTTCCATTCCTCAATATCTTCCTGTTTTGGTGAAATATATTTTTGAGTGACATGCAACAGACTCAACTTAAAATTAGTCGACAATTGAGTCGTAATACTACCTAATAAATCAGATTCAGATTCCTTAAAATTACTCAACAGGCCCACGTTTAATAACTGAAACTTTGTGAAAGTAATGGGTACTGCCAATACACCAATTGGGCTCTTCTTTATCAATGCGAAGGTATTACTTCCCAAAAACGCTTTTTTTATCATCCCTTTGCCTTTAGCGCCCATTACGATAAATGTATATTCATTTATTTTCAATAAATCCAGTACGATTTTTATCAATCCTCCAGGTAAACAGAGCATTTCACAGCTCAGGTTTGGAAATGCGTTGTCTAAACATGTACGACATTCAACAAGCATACTTTCGGCCTGCTCTTTCTGGGAAATAAATGCTGTATTTTCAAGCTGAGTATTGATACTGTCTTTAATTGTATTCGTATAAGTATGTAAAAGCTGGATTTTCCAATTAAATTTCTTGGCCAGATGTGCGGCATAATTAATCGCAGTCCATGAGTTCTCAGAAAAATCGGTTAGTACGAGGATTGTCTTGTTCATAAATGTTTGACAGATTAGCCAGATTGTTTATATAGAAACAACGATGAGAATCAGAAGTTTTTTAAAAGATAATATTAATAAGATCAACGCTTAGTCTCCCGAAGCGGACGGTCGCTAAATAAAAATAGTAACACCAGCTCAAAAACTGCCGAAGATGAATCCCTTTTAACGATCATAAAATAAAAAAGGTTTTCAAACGGGGAGAATGAAAACCTTAAATAACCAATTATAAACCTAAATTATGATACTACAAATATAGCCATCAAAAAATAAAAAACAAAATAAACTACCAAAAAAGTAGACTTTTTTTTTCTAAGGAATGAGTACGGCCCTTCCTTTGATCTTGCCATTTCTCATTCGATCATAAACTTCATTAGCCTGATCGAGCTTAAATTGTTCGATTTCAATGTGAATTTTCTTTTGCCTCGCCAATCCGACTACCTCCATAAGTTCCACACGAGACCCCCAATATGGATTTGTCATGCTCACACCGAATGGAAGTCCAGCCATATTGTATTGGTAATGACCACCACCCAATCCGACTATTGTTAAGTCACCATCCAAACCCACCACCTTTGTTCCCAGTTCAATGGTTGATGTTGCTCCCACAAAATCAAGGACAACTTTTGCCTTTTTTATGCCAGTTATTGTGTTAATCTGAGCGGCTGCGTTCTCATCCTTAGAGTTAATTACGTGAGCCGCCCCTAGCTCCTTCGCAAAAGCTAATTTATCCTCAGTGACATCACATGCGATAATTGTACTCGCACTTACCTCATTTAATATTTGAAGAGCGACGTGCCCCAATCCGCCTACACCAATCACAACGACATATTCATCTGCGGTTAATTTACCGATCGACCTTTTAATGGCGGAATAAGGTGTGAGTGCCGCATCGGTTAACGGAGCAGCAACAACTGGATCAAGATCGTATATCGGCACCAGTAAACGCGAGGATGGGACAAGCATGTATTCGGCCATACCCCCATCTAACCCTAGCCCGCCCCCATAAGCCATCTCAGATTGATGATCACAATAATTTTCCTTCGATTGTTGACAAGGTTTACAATGACCGCATCCCCAAGGACCATAAACTAACACAGCATCTCCTTTCTTATACCCTTTTACATCCGAGCCCACTTCTTCTATCCAACCTGCATTTTCATGTCCTAGCGTAAATACCGTACCAACAACAGTCCCTTCATCTATAATGTGAAGATCGGAATGGCAAACACCAGCCCCGCCAATTTTTAGTAATACTTCATCGCCTTTAGGAATAGGCTTCTCTAGATCGTTGACAACACGGACATCCTTATGTCCGAAAAATCGTACTGCTTTCATAATAAAAAAAATTAGTTGACTAATAGAAATACAAACAAGATCGATATATGTTTGAACGACCAAGTTTTCAACCAGGCCCAACTCTACAACCCAATTAACGGTCACAAAGGTTCCAAGCAAAAGATATTTATGTACTTTTATACGGAAAACATTAAAGTAAAAGACTATGCTAAAAAAAGGTGAACATATTGAAGGAGTGCCAGCAGAACTTCAGCAACTCTTGGATGGCGACAAACAAGCCAATGCTTTTTTTGAGACGCTTTCCAAATCATACAAACAGGGCTATTGTGATTGGGTAGGCTCAGCCAAACAGGAGCAAACCAGAAAGACAAGAGCAGAAAAGGCAATGCAGATGCTAAGAAATAATCAGAAAACACTTAAAACAGTTTAAAAACAGACGTTATTAATTCTGGAAAAAGGTAAAGATTGATCGGAAAGAATAAACTAAGTAAGCAAAGATGTCTGGAACTGAATCTCATTTTTTTATATCGCATAGACATCTATATCACCTAGACAGACCTTTTTCAATAATTGTAACAATATAAGATAAACTTTAAAAATTCCACACCTAATTTGCTTGTATCATTTTTAAAGTTTAATTACATTTGCTTCAAGGATGCAAGGAAGATTCCATCAATATTTGTTCGGCGTATTGTGCGCAATACTTGTCAGCTTTGGCTGGTACTGCGTTTCAACACCAAATAATCAGCCATCCTACAATATTCATGCTGTCAAGCATTTCGATAGACAGGTAAAAAGTGGGTATGATGAAATCGAAGTCATTCGTAAAGGTAAACGTCATCCACATGAAAAACTAAGGGCTTATTTTTCAGAAAATGACAATGAAAACGATGAGGCTGGAAGCGATTCCAATAGCCCGAATTTATTCGCACTAAGCGGAAATGATTTTGGAAATCTAATTTCCTATATCCATCCCGAATTTCACAATACGCGCACAGCTATTTCGCTTGCGAATTCCAACCAACTTACTTCACGAAAAAACGCACTCTATATCCATTACAGTGTCTTCAGGCTGTGATTTTTAACTAATTTTTTAAAAAAACATCAAAAATAGCTTTCAAAGCTTTTGAAAGCTAGTCACACTATTGTTCAATTTTTCGAAAAAATTATTAAAAAAACGATTATCATGGTCATGAAAAGCTTCATGTATATAAGCCTATGCCTTATTATTCTATCTACGAGCTGCCAGTCAGAGAAAAATGACAAAAAAGAAGCTGCAGTTTTTAACGTTACTTCCCCCTTAGTCAAAGATACATTGGTCAACAAAGACTATGTTGCGCAGATCCGTTCAATCAACCATATTGAATTACGTGCACAAGAAAAAGGGTATATTCAATCTATATTTGTCGATGAAGGGCAATTTGTTCAAAAAGGACAACCTTTATTTAAAATAATGCCCAACCTTTATGAATCTGATGTTAACCGGGCAAAAGCCGAGGTCAAATATGCAGAGATCGAATACCAAAACACCAAAAATCTTTCAGAAAAAGATATTGTAGCTCCTCAGGAAACTGAAATGGCGAAAGCAAAATATGAGAAAGCCAAAGCAGAACTTGCATCCATGAATACACACCTCAAATTTACCGATATCGTGGCGCCATTTTCAGGTATTGTTGGTAAACTGCACCTCCGTAAAGGTAGTCTTGTTGATGAAGGTGAATTGATTACTGAACTTTCCGATAATAGCAAAATGTGGGTTTATTTCAATGTACCAGAAGTGGAATATCTCAACCAAATGGAAGCCAAAAAGGACAATAGCCCAATGCATGTTCGACTAAATATGGCCAATGGAAAGGAATTTAATCAAGACGGTATTGTTGAAACAATTGAATCAGACTTCAATAATGAAACAGGGAATATTGCCTATAGAGCGACCTTCCCAAATCCAAAAGGATTGCTTCGCTATGGGGAAACAGGAAATATTGTTATTACATCGCCCTATACCAATGCCCTTATGATACCACAGAAGGCCACATTTGAGGAGCTGGAAAAGAAATATGTATATGTCATCACAAAAGATAATAAAGTAAAAGCAAGAGAAATAAAAGTTGCTGCCGAGCTGCCACATATCTATGTTGTTTCTTCGGGGTTGAATAAAGACGAAAAAATTCTGCTGAATGGACTTCGTATGGTACAAGAAAACCAGACAATCGAATCAAAGTACCAAGCTCCCGAAAAAGTAATGTCAAATCTAGATCTGTATGCAGAGTAATTAAAAAGCAGCATTATGTTTAAAAAAGTAATACATCGACCGGTATTTGCTATTGTGATATCGGTTGTCATCCTATTTATCGGCGGCTTAGCAATAAAACAGCTTCCGACCGAACAATTTCCAAAAATTGCACCAACGACTGTTGCTGTTTCCATTGCCTACCCGGGGGCAAGTGCTGACGTGCTCGTCAAATCCTCCCTTATTACCTTAGAAAATGCGATCAATGGCGTTCAGGGCATGCGCTATATAGCGACAGATGCAACCAGTGCCGGTGAGGCCACCGTCAACGTTATCTTTGATCCCGGAACTGATCCCAACGATGCCGTCGTACTGGTAAAGACCCGGGTAGATCAGGTTATGCCCCTTTTACCTGAGCTCGTACAAAAAGAAGGGGTCGTTGTAAATCCCATTCAGCCCAGTATGCTGATGTATGTCAACCTTTACAGCACCAATAAAAGTATGGATGAGAAGTTTCTGTACAATTATGCTACGGTAAACATCATTCCCGAAATCAATCGTATCCATGGAATCGCCAAATCGCAAATTCTGGGCAGCCGGAGATATGCTATGCGTATTTGGCTGAATCCTGACCGCATGCGTGCATACAGTCTATCGGTTGATGAAGTGATGAAAGCGATAAGTGAGCAAAGCATTATCGGGCGGCCCGGACGTTTGGGACAGAGCTCAGGTATCGCCGCACAATCACTTGAATATGTATTGACCTATAAAGGCCAATATAACAAACCTGAGGAGTACGAAAACATCATCATCCGCGCAAATGCTGATGGTGAAAATATTAAGCTGAAAGACGTTGCCAAAATCGAACTGGGCAGTGAGTTTTTTGACATATACTCCAACTTGGACGGACATCCTTCGGCGTCTATTGTCTTAAAACAAAACTACGGCAGTAATGCAAATGACGTCATCAAAGATGTAAAAGCAAAACTAGCTGAAATGAAAGGCAACTTCCCTCCCGGCATAGACTACAAAATCAGCTATGACGTATCCCAATTCTTGGATGCTTCAATCGAACAGGTGATGCACACCTTACGGGATGCCTTTATCCTGGTTGCCATTGTCGTTTTTATTTTCCTTGGCGATTGGCGTTCAACGTTAATACCCATCATTGCCGTGCCGGTATCCCTAATCGGTACATTCTTTGTCATCCAATGGTTCGGTATGTCGATCAACCTGGTCACACTCTTTGCATTGGTCCTCGCTATCGGGATTGTGGTGGACAATGCGATTGTCGTGATTGAAGCCGTACATGCTAAGATGGAGGAAAGTGCAATATCCCCCTATAATGCAGTGAAGGAAGTAATGGCCGAAATTGCGGGCGCTATTATCGCTATTACCGCGGTTATGGTGGCTGTATTTATCCCTATTTCCTTTATGACGGGACCCGTTGGAACATTTTATCGTCAATTTTCGATTACCATGGCGAGTTCCATTGTAATTTCTGCTATAGTAGCACTTACGCTCACGCCCGTGCTTGCAGCAATGTTACTTAAGAACAACCATGGAAAAGCCAAAAAATCAACTATATTCACCAGATCACTCGATCTTTTTAACAACACTTTCGATAAGATAACAGGTAAATATGCCAGCTTCCTTCGAAAAATCGCGAGCCGTAGAGTGATCACATGGAGCATCTTAATAGCTTTCTGTGCGGGGATTTTCGTGATCAACAAAACACTTCCGGGAGGTTTCATTCCAAGTGAAGACCAGGGAACAATATATGCCATCATCCAGACTCCTCCGGGATCCACCTTGGAACAGACCAATAAACTTTCTCGGGAACTTCAGAAGATCTGTCAGGGCGTAGATGGTGTGGAATCTGTCTCTTCGTTGGCTGGCTATGAAATCATGACCGAAGGCCGGGGTTCAAATGCAGGAACATGTCTTATCAACCTAAAGACCTGGGGCGAACGGGAGCACTCTGTTAAAGAAATCATGGAAGAACTTGAAGAAAAATCAAAAAACCTAGGTGCTACGGTTGAGTTCTTTGAACCACCTGCTGTTCCCGGATTTGGATCCTCTGGTGGTTTCTCCATGCGCTTGTTGGACCTCAATAGAACGACGGACTACCAGGACTTTGATAAAGTCAATAAAGCCTTTATTGCTAATCTCAAGAAACGCAAGGAACTAACCGGAGTCTTCACCTTCTTCGCGGCCAATTACCCGCAATATGAATTGGTATTTGACAATAACGCTGCTATGCAAAAAGGAGTTTCCATTGGCAAAGCGATGGACAACCTCAATATCCTCATCGGCAGTACTTACGAACAAGGCTTCATCCGCTTTGGGCAGTTCTTTAAGGTATATGTACAATCATCGCCTGAATTTAGAAGATTGCCTTCCGATATCATGAATCTCTATGTCAAAAACGACCACGATCAGATGGTTCCTTATTCGGCCTTTATGAGTTTGAAAAAAACACAGGGACCAAATGAGATTACACGCTACAACATGTATAACTCGGCTGCCATCCGTGGTCTTCCGGCAAATGGTTATACAACAGCAGATGCCATTCAAGCGATCAATGAAACAGCGCTCAAAACCTTACCGCATGGCTATAAAGTCGCATGGGAAGGTCTTTCTTATGATGAGGCTCAACGCGGGAATGAAGCCATTTACGTTTTCTTGGTCGTATTGGTATTCGTATATCTCGTGCTGGCTGCACAATACGAAAGTTTTATTATTCCATTTGCCGTACTCCTGTCGCTACCTGTCGGTGTATTCGGATCATTTTTCTTATTAAAAGCAATGGGCCTTGAAAATGACATCTATGCACAGGTCGGTTTGATTATGATTATTGGCTTACTTGGTAAAAATGCGGTGCTTATTGTAGAATTTGCGGTTAAGCGGCGCCAGGCTGGAGATAGCATATTAGAGGCCGCAATAGAGGGCTCACGGGCTCGTTTCAGACCGATTTTGATGACTTCCTTTGCCTTTATAGCGGGACTTGTACCCCTCGTTTTTGCTAGCGGTGCAGGTGCGATCGGAAACCATACCATAGGTGCCTCTGCTTTGGGCGGTATGCTGGTCGGAACAATTTTTGGCGTTATCGTCATTCCGGGACTCTATTACATTTTTGCAAAATTGGCCGATGGAAGAAAAATGATCCAGGCCGAAGACGACTCACCTTTAAGCGAAGACATGATACATTATGAATAAGAATAGATTATATCACTATACAGGTTTCGCACTTTTCTTACTTAGTTTTGCATCCTGCAAACCCTTAGAAATAAAACAGCGTACTGAAAATAGAACCGTACCCGAAAAATATGGCTATGCTGACAGCGACACAGCAAATACAGGAAAAATAAAATGGAACAGCTATTTCAATGATCCTAACTTACAGACATTGATAGGACAGGCCTTGGCCAATAATCAGGAGCTTCATATTATCCTTCAAGAAATTGAAATTGCCAAAAATGAGGTCAATGCCAAGAAAGGTGAATATCTACCTTCCGTAGGTGTAAAAGTTGGTGCCAGTGTCGACAAAGTGAGCCGTTACACCAATATTGGAGCGATGGAAAAGAATACTGAAATCGAACCCGGACGGGAGATGCCTGAACCACTATTTGATTTTGGCGTTGGTGTCCAGGCACAATGGGAAACAGATATCTGGGGTAAACTGCACAACGCCACTAAGGCACAATTGCAGCGGTATTTAGCCAGCGTGGAAGGTAAAAATTTCATGGTAACACACCTGATCTCCGAAATCGCAGATTCTTATTATGAACTACTGGCCCTCGATAATGAACTGCTGGTCATCAATGAAAATGTAAAGATCCAAAATGACGCCTTGGTAGTTGTGAATGACCTGAAAAAAAATGCTCGTTCCAATAAGCTAGCAGTCAAAAGATTCGAAGCGCAGATTTTGAAAACACAAGGTATGCAATATGATATTAAGCAGAAAATCACGGAGACAGAAAATAAAATCAATTACCTCGTAGGTAGGTTCCCGCAGCCGGTTCAAAGAGACCAAGCCTCCTTTGACAAGCTTGTTCCTCAAACCGTCTACACAGGTATTCCCTCGGAGCTATTAGAAAACAGACCCGATATTAAACAGGCGGAGTATGAACTCGCAGCTTCCAAGCTGGATATAAAATCGGCTAAGGCCCGCTTTTACCCCTCACTAGATATTGCTGCTGGTGTAGGGTTTCAAGCCTTTGATCCAACTTACCTCATTAAGCCGGAATCATTTCTGTCTTCGCTCGTTGGAGAACTCACTGCACCCCTGATCAATAAACGAGCAATCAAAGCGGCTTATTATAACGCCAACGCACGACAAGTACAAGCTGTCTACCATTATGAGCAAACGATACTGGGGGCATATATAGAAGTGGCAAACCAGCTCTCCAAAATTAAAAATCTGGAAAATGGTCTGGATATTAAGACCAAAGAGGTGGATGCATTAAATGAATCTATTGGTATTTCTAATGATCTATTTAAATATGCACGTGCCGACTATATGGAAGTGTTGTTAACGCAACGTGATGCATTGGAGTCCAAATTTGAGCTTGTTGAAAAGAAAGTCAACCAGCTCAAAGCAAGTGTAGCGATATACCGATCGCTAGGCGGTGGATGGGACCATCAGTAATACGCTTTTAATTTTAGTTTTTATATGTTGGGGACTTATCATGTGATAAGTCCCTTTTTATTTTAACAATATAATTATTCCACCACAATCTCTTTAATTTTCTCATTTCCATAGAATATTGGAAAATACATCAATTCAGCTTTTGCTGGATTGACCGTATAGGTTCCTGTAAATCGAGGTAAGAGTTCTATTTCAAAGGTATGCGTACCTTTTCCTAATTTATTGCAGAAAATGACAACACGATCTTTGAAATGTTCACGGTGTGCCTCCATCCTAAAGTATCCATTTGATTTGCTCTCATAAGAACAGCCTGCCGGGATAGGGACTTCTATCTGTACGTACTCAGCTTCACCAGTCAATGTTACCGCTGCTTCAAGTTTTACTGGTTTCCCTTCTTTCAGTGTTGCTGCTGTAGCTCCATTCTCTTTGAATCGAGTTTCAACGACAAGTCCCTTTTCTTTTTCCACAGCTGGATTGGGATTCCAAAAATTTTGATAAGCCGTCACAAAAGCTGGCCCCGTCCCTTCTTTCCTTACCTTAATTTGTTCATCGGACGTAAAAGTCTGTGTGTATGGAAATTTAGTAATCCGTTTGCCATTGATGACCATCACAGGTTGCTGGAAAGATTCTCCAGCTTTCAACAAATCGGGTAAAATACGCCGTATAATACGGGAAGATTCATAAATGTTGCTCCAACGATTGTTTTGACGCTGCGCAAAGAAGTAATTGCGAATGTTCTCCAGATCCGCTTCATGTCCTCCGATTGATTTTAGAACACTATAACCCAGTAATGTATTTTCTGTATTCGTTTCTGTAGGACGTGCAAATAACACTCCTTTTTCTGCGATCACACCCGAGGTCCAATACAATCCGCCTAAAATTGTTTTTGAAGCATATTTCAGCACGCTGTCAGCAGCATGTACATCAGCAATTCCAAGTTTAGAAATCAAAAGATACCGCAGCAATTTATCCTTAGTAGATTTGCTCTTCAGCTTGGCATCAATTTCATTGAAATAATGCCTATAATCGGCCTTCGGATCCAAACGGTTTAAGAAAACAAGGGAGCCAAACAGATTCTCTTTAGCCGTTTGAAGTTTATCTTTATCCAACAGAAGATCTAAAGAAGCAAGGCTATTTTTTAATAATGCCTGTTCACGTTCGGTATAGTATGCTTTATCGAGCACCACTTGATAGCCTGCCTCTTCGGCATCAAGCAGTACGCTTATAACATAGTTACTAATCCACGACACCGTTTCACTCTTATCCCACCATCCCCAGCCTTGGGCAGTATTTTTGTTCTTTTGAAGTTCTTTTAGGAGACTGATGATCTTTTTATCTTCTTCAAAAGGTTTCCCAACTAATTTGGCCAACTCTTTCTTTGAAAGGAGGGCACTCAATTTAGAAGCCATCTGTTCATTACAGAGATATTTATAACGATCGATGGATTCTATTTCACGTTGTAAAAATTCGAGTGAACTTGCTTCAGCATGCACCGTAATTTCGCCTAATGCCTGTGAAGTTTTTAATAGGTATTCGGCCGTGCTATTGAGTACTTTAAAATCACCTTCATGTTGCTCAAGTCCTTTTTCAAAGATCGGAATACTCCGTTTTTCACCATCAAAATACCCATTGGAAAGACCTATCGAATAGGAAAGCTGAAGGCTGTCCCCCTGATTGGCTAGCACCGCTATCGGGTCCCGATATGATTTAGCGATTCTCAAAGATGCTTCTTGCGACGCCAATCCATTATTTATGGTTCGTGCGACTTGCAAACTATCGCCTAGGTAGTTGACAATACGTCCCATAGCCGTAAATTGATCGCCACGGACAGCAAAGCGTGGCGTTGCCAGATGAGCCGAAACAGCCTTAAACGATTTAATACTTAATTCCTTGGTGTCTGCAAAATTTTTCGCTCCCTTAGCTATAAAGAACGTCCGCCAATTGGTAATATCATCCGGATAAGTCGCTTCAAAACTAGCCTTCCCCTCAGCATCAGTCGTCAGTTTAGGTTGCCAAAAAGCATCATCATGAAAGTTTACGCGCATGGTATTTCCAGCTTCTAAATAGGGTATTTCTAGTGCGCCTTTTGCCCCTACAGAAGTTCCTGATTTGGTCTGTATCATAATCACTCCATTGGCAGCCCGCGATCCGTACAAACCGAGCATGGATTGATCTTTTATTGTATTTATTGATGCAATGGAAGATGGATCTAAGCTCGTGATATCTCCTTCAAAAGGGACTCCATCTACTAAAATCAACGGTCTTACATTCGCTGCTGTACTAGCAGCTCCCCGGATATTAATTCCCTGAACCGCTCCCTGCAACATGGATACTGTTCCCATGTCCATATTAGCGGCGATAGATTTCGTTGAGAGGGTCAACGATTTCTTGCGCTGTACCCCATAGCCTACGACAACAACCTCATCCAATTGGGTTTCGGAGGGTTTTAATTCCACGAAATAATCCTCTCCTCTTGACACCTCGATCGCTGCGGCATTGTATCCCAAAGCGGCTATTTCTAACCTTGTGTTTCTATCGCCAGATAGCTCAAATTCTACACTGCCATCAAAACTAGCGAAATACTGTTTCTTCGAACTCAGATCAACTATTTTAGCTCCGATTAACGGTGTATCACCATCATAAATCAAGATTCTGGTGTGTCCATCATTCCTTCTTTTCGCTCTAAAATCGGCTTTGTCTATTTTTTTAACACGCGGGTCTAGCTCCTGCTCATGCGGAACAGAATCCCGCAATGGATTATCAACCGTACGTACAATAATTTCATCCCGCACTAGTTTGTAAGCTAATTTCGCTGCATTCGACGTTCTGTTCCACTGAATGGAGTCCAGTCTAAGATAATTCATCCCATTCGCTTTCAGCTTTATAGGCAAACTAAAGGCGGTCGAATCATCCTTTACGATATGTAAAATAATATCATCTACAGGAAGATCGCCAAAATCACGTTGCCCACCATAATACAAACGGAAATACATTCTATCTTCCGCTTTGGTCGGTTCAACGAAGATCAATGCGGGAAGAATGGCTTGACCAGCGATATCTTTGCCCAAGTTTACACTTAGTTTAAATACCGAAGCTTTTAGCTCTTTTTTGACAGTGGCAAATTGGGCCGTCCCACTGCTATTTTGCATTGCTTCCCTAAATCGAAGCTCCACATTTTCTTTGATATCCATCAATGACAACACTTTCGCATTAAAATCTAAATTCGGTATAAAATCATACAGATCCTGCCGAATAAAATTAGCGTCCCAACTTTTCTGCTTTTGATAATTTTTATAAAGTGTGTACTGATAACCTCCTTCAATCTCAAATCGTCCAATTTTTGTAGTATCAACCGTTAGAGTCGCTATTTTAGGTACTCCATTATACATTTCTGTCCGAGGAAATGGTCCCACCAATACAGGGATAGGAACCTGTGTCCGTAATCGACTATCGTAAGTTGATCTTTTCACGGGATTTAAGTAATAAAGATCTCCGGCTGTCTGTATATAGGCTGGCAATTCAACCAGTGCACCGTTATTTGGCAGCTGCCATGCCCCAAAATTATTCGTTACCGAAATTAACTGACGATTCAACTCAGCCACTTCTGTATCGTAGAGCTTCCCAACTTCCTTTTTGGGCAACACACGAGTCAAAATCTGTCCCTTCATGAGGGTTTTATCTGCATAAGTAAAACCTATGGTATCCTGTGATGCATTAAAAGAAACAATTATTTTTTTTCCTTTCTCCACAAAATACCCACGCACATGAATATCTCTATCCTTTGTTCTAAATCGAAAATCGTGCTGCCCGGGATAGACCTCAAAAATATTATTTTCATTTTGCTGACCTTGCCTTGCGCAAGTCAACACACCATCTACCCATACTAAATGTACCCCCTGAACCGCACCATTGACAACAATATAAGGTGATATTTGACTTCTGACATTATCAAGAGGCAAGGACTCTTGATAATAATCTTTCGGAAACAAAAACCGATAAAAAGCCATCGTATCCAATTGCATTACTTTCGACCATTTCGTCCAATTTTGAAAAGCGCTCTGATGGGATTTATTATCTTCGTCCAGCTCAAAATTTAGATTTTGTGCTACCTTTGCTCTCCGCATTAGCCCACCAATAGGAATATTGGGTACAGTGGCCGATTTAAACTTGGATGTAAAACCATATGCTGTGATATCGACATCTTTCAATGGTTTACCGTTTTTATCGGTAACGGAAAGCTCCACAGGAGTCTTTTGTCCAGGATATACGGTCGTTGCTGTATTGACGGCTAAGTTTAGATTTTTCTCTATGAAAGGTAGTTCTTCACGAATAACTTTTGAACGCCCTCCAAAAAGATAGCTGAGCTCCAGACTGTATCCTTCTTTTCCTCGCGCTAAAAATGCGTGGCTCAATTTGGTATCATATCCCGAAGCGACCATACGATTAGCCCTATAGACCCGATACCAAAATGGAATCGCAGCAGGGTTATTGACACGTAATATGACGGAATCTACAGTTCGATAAAATCGATAACTCAATTGTGTTTGCTGTTCTTCTTCTAAATCAGCCACTTCAGTCAATCCATTCGACTTAACAACGATTTCTGACGCTTGCCAATCGACCGGTATAACCTGCGGCAAACTCAAATGCTCAGTTCTCAGTACCTCATCATTTTCACCCAATAACTGAATTTGAGCATCACTGACTTTCTCGATTCCCCTTTCAAAATACTTTAATTCAGCCTGACCATCGCGAACTGCAATACGAATTTCCTTTTCGCTATTTAAGACATTAAGATTAAGCCGCCGCTCATGTCTTTCATTATCCGAACTTAAATAAGTACCAATCACTTGAAAAGATAATCCAATATCTGCCGGAAAAATTGAATCGGGTAATACAATTTCCTTCTCGTCCACATCGGCAAGGGATACCGTAGTCTGCCACAAGGTATCGGGAATAAAATGTACCCGATTGGCTTTCATGCTACGGTCATAAAGCGGACTTGTCATAACACGTAAATCTACTTTACCGTCATAAATCGGCATTTCATTTTCGTTGACAGCTTTTAGCTTTAGCCTTATACTGTCACCTTTTGCATATTTCGTATTCCCCGACGTCATACTAAAAGTAAGACTCTTGAGTTCATAGTCTTCATAACGAAAACTCTGTTGATACAGAACCTCTTTACTTTTTGTAGACTCTAATGAAATGTTATAATGTCTATCCAGAATAAGTCCAAGGCCTTTCAGATCGAAAGTAAAATTGTACATCCCGGGACGATAGGGAGCCAGTTTTGTTAAGATGGTATCTTTTGCATAACCATATCCACCCCTTAAACGTACTGCTACAGAATCACGGTACGGTTTTCCCTGCTCTTTCTCAATGTAAGCTTTGAATTTTACGTTCTCATTCGGTTTATACATAGGTTTGCTAAAAACCATAAAGCTCTCCGTATTCCGACGCTCCTTTTTATGGAAGATCCTTTTGATCTTAAATTTGGTCCGGAGCCAGTTATTTTTTAGTCTTTTCCAGAACGAAGTTTTCTCGCTGTATGGCCATCTTCTCTCCACGCTCAAGTAGTGATATACTCCCTTATGCTCTATGCTGACAATATCTTCATCACGTGCATTCGATGCCTTATAATAATGCAGTTTCTTATCGTATGACATTTTATGTCCGTTCACTGTTAGCCGGGCATCATTGATAATTGTTCCCAATGAATCGTATAAACAAATGGCAAACATTTCTGTCGGAATACTTTTGACATAAAGATCGTCACTAACCAATTCTTGGTAAATGAGTTCACTTTCTCTAGCTACGACCCGGACGTAATTACCACGCGGTAATGCGGGCTGCGGATCGCCCACTTTATAGCTGAGAAAAAGTTCGCTAAGCATTGTTTCATCAAATTTTCCCTCTTCCAGATGAATTTTTTTCAAAACTTCTGGGCCCAACTTATAAATATAATATTCCGAAGATCCACGCTGGCTGTTGAGCAACGTTGATTGCCCAAAGAGAGTTACTGAGTAAATAAGAGCTAAAACACTAACAATAATTGACTTCCATTTCATAACTAAGATACTGGCTAAATTCATTTAAAAATAGATAAATTTACTTAAAGCCAAGCACTAGATTTCTTTCGTCCAGCACTTCAACTTTCATGCATGGATGCGAAGAATATCAAAATTCCATAACCAAAAAAAAAAAAAAATTACAACATCAAACGGCCTTTAATCGAATTGATTACAACTGTATCAGATGGAAAATCGCCGGCGCCAGAACCAGTTGAACGATTGACCAAAGGCGGTTCTTCCCCATATAACGTATCACGGGCAATAATTACTTTCTTATCAAGATCGACATAGCTAACGATATAGTTTCGTTGATAAGCTTTATCTTTCTGTCCGATCTTGTTGACATACTCCCCTTTTTCCTTCATATCCATAGCGATCATAATAATCCCTTTCACATTCTCGCCCGGATAATTATCGGCTGTCCCCAGTGTCTCATTCCATTTGCTTTTATAAGTTATCCCTAAATCGCCTGCACCGCCATTTTCCAACACTAAACAATTCGTTCCCCAATCTAAGGCAGCTAATTGAACGGGATATTTATTAATAGCGGTATGATCGCTAAAACCAGCTAAGATTTTGGAAGATAATTGTTCTGTTTTTGATTGATCCTCCTCCATATCACCTAAGACACGCTTCGCCCAAATACCAATAGCAATTGTTGCAACCAATACGAGTCCAACAAAAGTGAATATTGCTTTTTTATGTTTCATATTTTAATATTATTTAATTAACTATCAACCAAATATACATAGGCTATCTGCTCAGTTCTTTACCATTTACAATTCGCCCGACATGCTTTATTATTTGCTGTAACTGTCTCAATAACCGCAATCTGATCTAACGCAAAGCGCAACTGCTGGACACTAGGCAGTTGATGGAAACAGAATCCATCTTGCATTTATTTTTGGTCATAACGAATAAACCTTTCCATAACTACTGACAAATAGCTGTCACTAACCAGTATTATCTTTGTTAAACCTGAACAGGAAAAGGAAATAATAAACAAGAAAACAATTCTATAGCAAAAGCTATTAGTAGGATAACAAATCGAATTTTAAACCATTATCAATATAAAAAACATGGATACGTTACAACAATTAAAATCAGAGCTGGCGAATGAGCATCAAATTACAAAAAACTTTATTGCACTTTTTCCCGAAGGCAAAAACGAGTATGCCCCACATGAAAAAAGCATGAAAATGATGCGTCTAGCAACTCACTTAGTCGAAGTTTTCGAATGGCCAAGTACCATTTTAAAAACTTCCGAACTTGATTTTGCAAAAGGAGGTTATGTACCGACAAACCTATCGACAAGAGATGACCTATTAAAAAAACTCGATGAAGATTATGAAGCTGGAAAAACAGCTTTGGAAGGAGCTAAAGAAGAGGACTTGATCCCAAGTTGGACCATCAAAAATGATGGTCATGAATTGGCGAGCTGGAGCAAATATGAAGCTATTCGCCATTCGTTAAATCAGATTACACACCATAGGGCACAGCTGGGTGTTTATTATAGACTCAATGACATTCCCCTACCGGCAAGTTATGGACCTTCTGCCGATTCACAGAATTTCTAAAAGACTAGCTGCACGAATGAAAATACGACATCTAGATGTCGTATTTTCATCTTACTCTGGACGATATGTATGCGCGATAACACCGCCCGGAAAAACCTGCGCATCCACAAGCTTCAGCTCACAGGGTTTGGAAAGACCGTCAAATATAGGCAATCCAGCCCCTAATGCAATTGGATGTGTGATCAAATGATATTCGTCAATTAATCCGGTTTCAATTAAACTTCGCATAAATTCAGCACCGCCATGAGCAACGATAGGGCTCCCGGACTCTGCCTTGAGTTCCTTTATCCCGCTCGAGAGATCTCCATCAAAAACCCGGGCATCCGTCCAAGAGGAATTCAGCAAATCCCCCTCACGATTGAAGAAATCATCCCCTTGTTCGCTCGACTGTTTGGCATTCAATTTATTAGAAAAGCCTTTGACTGTAGGATTATATCCCCTCCGGGTAAAGACAGCTTTGGGGATGTCGTTCATTGCTCCCGCAAAAGGGTTTGTCGCAGCAGGCCAATAAGAGGCCATCACTTCAAAGGTCTTTCGCCCCATAATATGAATACCAGCAGACGCACAGATATTTAAAACCCAGGCCCTAGAATGATCATCACCACTTTTGAACATCCATCCCGTCTCACCACTGATGTCGGCAACAAAACCATCAATCGAAATAGACATTTTCATTATTAATTTCCGCATAACAAAAAAGGTTAGTTTTTAATAAAACAATTCCAATTCAAAATTGGATTATTGTCTATCAAAAATAAACTATTTCAATCGGCGCATAGCGGGGACAAACCGTCAATATCGAAGGGCAATTACGACAAACAATTAACTATTCTTTGTTTTCTTCAAGCGAAAGCAATCTAAATTGCGTACGTATTTTCTTAACGAAATGATTTAATATCCTTTTGCCAATGAAACTTCATTAAGTAGAGCACGCCCTTGGGTCATCCTTATATAATTATCCACAACCTGCTCAGCGGAAGATCTGATGTTGGTTCTGCTAGCCACATGAGGTGTTATAAAAATAGAAGGACAGTGCCAAAAAGGATGATTTTTAGGCAGTGGTTCTTGATGAAATACATCAAGGTAGGCTTGAGCAATCTGGCCATCTGCAATTCCTTTTAGTAAATCAGGCTCCACGAGGTGCTCTCCCCGACCAACATTAATTAATATAGCTCCTTTCCGACATAAACTGAAAAGGTTATGATTGAGAATTCCTTTTGTCACAGTGGTCAAAGGCAAAATATTTACAACAAAATCTGTATCCTCAAGTGCAGAATGAAGTTCTTCTGTCCCCGCAAAAGAGTTGACACCTTGAATATTCTTCGGTGAATTTGACCACCCTTTTACAGTGAATCCCAAATGAACCAATTTTTCTGCAACATAACCTCCGATCTCACCCATACCTAGAATTGTTACGCTGGTTTGACCAATGGATTTGTACAACAGCGGATGCCAATGTTCTTGTATTTTGTCAGCGGCATAAACCGAAAAATTCTTCATCGCATGCATCAAACAAGTTAAGACATGCTCAAACATATCGCTTTTCAACATCGGATCTATGATCCTGCAAATATGGAGATGCGACGGTACATCGCTGGGAAACAAATGATCGATGCCTGCGCCTCCAGACTGGATAACTTTTAAATTCGGGAAATAGGTATAATAGTTAGCTTCAGGTTTCCAGCAAAGCGCAAATTCGACTTCCTCATAATTTTCTATCTCAGGATAGACCTCTATCTTTATTTCAGGTAAATGTTTGGCGATCTCTGCCTTCCACTCTTCGGCTCTACCGCTATTCAGTATCAATGCTATACTCATGTCTCTTTCCTTTGTACGAAAATAACATTTATCCAAAAAAACACAATGGGCTTATTCAAGAATAAGCCCATTGTCGGAGAATAGGTTGATTCACCTACCGGATAGTATCCTTATTCAAGGAGAAAAATGCTATTTATAGCCTGGATTTTGTTTCAAGTTATCTCCGTCTTTATTATTCAGCTGAATTTCAGTTAGCGGAATAGGCAATAAGACGTTGTAATCCTGAAAACCAGTCGTTATCTTATTTGCCGGACCGGAATCACCATTAAGTAAAATACGTTCCTTCAATTTATTCATTCTGACTAAGGTCATTCGACGATTCTCCTCTGAAATCAGCTCGCGAGCTCTTTCGTCTAGAATAAAATCAATCGTTAATTGACTGGCCCCAACTTTTCCCAATTGATTATTACTGGACTCCACACGTGCTGCTTTGAATGAGCGGTCTCGCAGTTTATTGATATCCTCTGCGGCACCTGTGGTATTTCCTTGCCGCAAACGAGCCTCTGCACGTAGCAAGTAGGTTTCTCCAAATCTCATAACAGGCCAATCTTTTACCAGCGCATAGCCAAAATCATCTAATGGATCATAACCGCCCCATTTTGTTGGAAAAGGATACCACACTTCCAAACTATCGGCTCGAAAAGGGACAACTTTATCCCCTGTTTTGATGACTACATTTTTAATTCCGGCACCTTTTGCTACCCGAAACCCATCCGCGTCAACACCAATTTCAGCACTAAAGTTTGGACGATTATAATTCGTTGTACGTCGAATATTGAAATTACTATTTCTGATATCTCCCTTTAAACCTTGCCAGACCTTATACTTCATAAAATTGCTAAGTCTTAACCGGCCATTTCCTCTTCCCCCCAGCGAATCGGCATTAATCATCCCATCCCATTTATGGTAAGCCGGCTGCCATACCCGACGTTGTTGGGGGTTATCAATAGTACCACCATTTACTTCTCGATTCAGCTCTACTTCAAAAGTCCAGATCGCCTCGGTGTTTCCCTGTCCACGACGCATATTACCCTGCCGAAACATATCTCTAAAATAATCACCGCCTTCGGACAGATATTTTCCGTAACGTGCTTCGATCAGTTTATAATTACCACCATCGATAATAGCTGTTGCCATTGCTTCTGCTTTTGTGAAATAGCTTGCATCACGCATACCGATACGTAGAAAAGCCTCAGCTGCAAGCTGTCTTGCCATATCTTTGTTAATGCGGCTAGGCGCACTGGCTTTTCCAAGATCAGGAAGTTCTTTAATAGCATAATCCAAATCCTCGGTTATAACTTTGTCAATTTCTGCGACCGAGGTCCGTGTATAATTAAATGAAGGTACTTTAATCGAACTTGTCAGCAGAGGTACATCACCCCAAAGGGTAACAAGCATATTATAGGCATAGGCGCGAAAAAATCTTGCCTCGGCAGAAGCTTTCGCATTACTATCCCCCACGCCATCTATCACAAGGTTGGCATTATTAATAAATGCATAACATTTTTCCCATAAAAAGCTTACGCCTCCATTTTCGGAGTTCAGATCGGCATACTGATAAAAAGGATTTTCGACTCCCTCAGTTGATCCAGCGCTGGTAATATCTGTCCCAATCTGCCAACAGGAAAGAAATCCTTGCCGGCCACTGTAACCCCAGAGCTGTGCAAAATTGTAATGTAAGCCCAGTAATCTGTTCTCAATTGTCGTCGGATCAACATTCGTCGCATCGTAGCTTGAATAAGGCTTTTCGTCCAAATAACCTTTACCACAAGAACTTACTCCTACGGACAACAAAGCCAGCATGGAAAATAAAGTTGTATAATTGTTTATCGTCTTTTTCATGTGTATATAATTGATTTTGAAAATGATGCGGGATCGTTAAAAACTAAGGTTAATCCCTAAAACATAAGTCCTGACCATCGGATAGTTAATTGCATCGTTCGTGGATCCACGTGTAATATCGCGCGCCTCAGGATCCCAGCCCAACCAGTTGGTCCATGTATACAAATTGCGACCACTTGCGTATACTGTCAGGCCTTGTACACCAATTTTTTCGACAAGTTGTTGCGGCATTGTATAACTCAAGGTTACATCTTTCAAACGGGTAAAGCTCGCATTTGAGGGAAAACCATAGCCATGGATATTGGAATGGTTGCCCAAAGAACGCCATTCATTACTTTTGTTTTCCGGCGTCCAATAGCCCAGTGCTGCAGGTGTACTACGACGTCCCATCTCATCCGACGCTCCGCCAATCTGCGGGTTATTACGTAACGCCCCTTGCACCGTATTGATAAAAACATTGAGCGTAAACGCTTTATAAGTAAACGTATTTGTCAAACCAGCAGTCCACTTCGGCGCAGTCTGTCCCAAAACAGATCGGTCGCCGTCGTCAACTTTGCCATCACCATTAAGATCAGCCAATTTAAGATCTCCCGCTTGCGCAGCATCATCCCAACCTTTATTCGCACCAGACGCAATCTCATCCTCCTGCCAGATACCAACTTTCGTATAATCATAAATGACACCTACAGGCTGACCAATAAACCATCTATTACCCAAATCCTCTTTACCATTGCCATATACTTCGGTAATCTTATTTTTATTACGGGAGAATACCAATGTACTTGACCAGTTAAAATGATCCTTCACAATATTTTTTGTATTCAAGGTCAGGTCTAGACCAGTATTCTGCAGTTTGCCCATATTGGAATATACATTCACAAAACCAGTTAATTTTGGCAGAAGTTGTTGCAATAACATATCATAGGTACTGGATTTATAGACATCAATGCTACCGGAGATCCGATTATTAAAAAGTCCAAAGTCCACACCAGTATTTAGACCTTTCGTTTTTTCCCATTGCAGATTATCATTGCCCATCAATGTACGAATATTTAAGGCCGTCGTCGATAGACCGTTCATTGCCATAGGATTCGAATTCATTAAGAATTGGGTCTGATAAATACCTATCGCCTCATTTCCAGAAAGGCCATAAGAAATACGCCATTTTAAATTGCTGACAATGTGTTTTGTATTCTGCATGAAAGATTCATTATGAATGTTCCATGCTGCTGCCGCCGATGGAAATGCACCATATTTATTGTTTCTTCCGAAAACAGATGCACCATCCCGACGAACAGTCAAGGTCAACATATAGCGGCTATCATAAGCATAATTCAAGCGGCCCATTTGTGAAATAGAACGATATAAATCCGCAGTAGACGAAACTTTTTGCGTTGAAGCAGCCCCCAAATTTCCCCATCCTAAAGCATCGTTAGGAAATACCTCCCCTGTTGCGATTGCTTGTTGCCAATATTTGCTCTTTGCGGCATATAGCCCTGTAAAGTCAAAATGGTGCTTACCAAAGTCTTTGGTATAAGTCAATATATTCTCTACGGTATAGGATTGTGTTTCACTATTGGTAATACGTCCGAGCCCAGCAAAATTATACACCGATTTCCCTTCATATTCATTGTTTCTGACTGGTACATAAGAATAACCCGCATTCAATTTGTACTTTAATCCAGCTAATGGCTTATATAATTCACCAAAATTTAATTCGGCATATCCATTCAATGAAATATTAAATTGTCGGCGTTGTGGATCCAAAGTCGTTGGCAATAATGGATTGGACCATAATTGCTCAGAATACATCGGGTACTGTGTCAACGAACCATCTTCGTTATACATTCTAGCATAAGGACTCATTGCCGCTGCCTGCAAAAGATTCGCCCGTCCACCATCTCTATTATGAGCGACGATAAATGAAGACGTACCTACCGACAGATACTTTGTAGCCTTAAAATCGGTATTTGTCCGAAAGGAATAACGTTTGTAATTGTACCCCAATAGCACCCCTTTTTCGTTTAGATAGTCTCCCGACACAAAATACTTTGCATTTTCGCTTCCGCCCGACAGACTTACATTATGATTTTGCACAACTCCAGTCTGCATCACCGCATCCAACCAATCTGTCGTCACTCCATTTTTATAATTGTCATATTCGTATTGGTTACGTACCGGACCGCCGTTATATAAGCTTGTGTTCGTGATACGCGCATATTCCGCATAACGTTTTAACAGCTCTTCGCCAGAAACTGGTTCGAGGATGTGCGCGACATTCTCCACCCCGCCGTAACCACTATATCGAATAGAAGGCTTCCCTGAAACTCCTCTTTTTGTGGTAATAAGAATGACACCATTCGAGCCATTGACCCCATAAATCGCTACAGCCGATGGATCTTTAAGTACTTCGACTGACTCTATATCATTGGGATTAATATCGTTAATTGACCCATCAGTACGCGACAATGGAATTCCATCAACTACGATATAAGGTTCAGAATTTGCATTAATCGAGTTTCTACCACGTACCTGTGCAGAAGGAGCATCTCCCGGAATCGATGATGCTTGAGAGACAGTCACATTGGACACTGCCCCCTGAATCGCCTGCATCACATTGTTCACAGGAATTTTTGAAAGACGATCTTTGGGAACGGAGGCTACTGAGCCTGTTATGTCTGATCTTTTTTGGCTACCATAGCCTACTACAACAAGCTCTTCCAAAACATTTTCTGAAGGCAAAAGTGCTATGTCCAAATTGGCCTGCTGTCCAACCGTAATCTGCTTCTCCTGAAATCCAACTGACGTGATGATTAACGTACTTCCAGCGGATGCTTGAATCACAAAATTCCCTTGAGCATTTGTCTGTACCGTTTCTGTCCCACCTTTGACACGAATTGTAACCCCTGCAATGCCCTTTCCTGAAGTGTCTTTAATTATCCCCTTCACATTTGTGCTTTGCCCATAACTGGACATAGCTATCAAAAAAAGGCTATTCAATAAGAGACCTCTTTTTGTGTATCTGTTATAGTAATGATTTAACATAGTTTATTTAATAATTGATTTGGTTAGAATACTATTTTCTAAATATTTCTGGAATCAACCTAGCAATGCCAGAATGTCCATTGGATATTCTTCTCAATTTGGATTCATAGCTTGTTGTTTATAATTGGTGTTCTTGTTTTACTGGAGAATAGCGCGCACATTTTCCGTGTAAACAAGCAAATAATTTCGTCAGACAGTACCGTTAGACTTAGGACAAAAGTAGCGCTGAAGTGAAATCAGTGTGTTTAATTTTAGTTCAATTGAGTTGAAATTCGCTTCAAAACACAAAAAAAAGACGTTATCGAACCTTTTTGAGATTCTATTGAGGTTGTATTACTGCACACGATTGAACCTTCAGTAAAGACTCGAAAGAGAAGATTCAAGCCTTGTGAGCCACAGCTAATTGAAATAAAACCGGTAGAAGAATACCTTTAAAATTAAATAACAAAGGGGCAGTCCAATTCTGGACAGCCCCTCCCTGACATCAAAGCAGTACTTATTTTATAAAGGTATCAAACACTTGTCTTTCTCCATTTTGCCACCGGATCTCCACTTTCTTATCCGTCGCTTTCAATTGTGGGAACAGCTCTTCATTTGCCCATTTTTCCCCTGACTTTTTCCACAGCTGCAAAGTGACATACCATTGTTCCCGCGGTCTTCCTTCCCGTACAAAACAATTCAACACGGCGCTCTCCTCGGCTACAGGATGAAGCCCATGACAACTTACGCTTTCTATTCCCTGCCAGCCCATTAGCCGCACCATAGCCAATTGGTACTCACCGTTATCTAAAATCATCGCCTCCTGTCCTTTATACTGAAGTTTATGCGTATGAATGGGCTTATCTTTCCATTTTGGAAGGGCATAGTGTCCTAAACGGAAGACCAGAGGTTTATCTGTAAGTACTTGATCACATCTCAAAATTCCATTTGCCAATGCCATCTCTGATAAGGCCAAATGTACAGTCGTGTCCGAGGCTAAGGTTGCCAAACGACGATATATTCCCTGCTCATAACCTTTAAATTGATAGATACGAAGTGGTTCCCATTTCTTCAAATCGTTTTGAAAGGTGTAATTCATCGAAATTTCTCCGTTCTTTCCATCGGCCTGCCAAGGAAATGCACTGCTATAGGATAGCTTATTATAATTTTCTGTTCCTTGGTAATAGCCCACTTTCTCGCTTGAGTTACAAGAGCGAATTTCAGAGGCGCCGATCTTATCATAATCAGTTATGAGGATTTCAGCACCTTTAACATAGGTATTTAATGTCTTCGCTTCAGGAATTTGATTATCCCACGCACCTAAATTTTCCGGTGCCGTCCAAAACCTACTACTTTTAGGAACTAAAAGACCTAGAAAAAACTTTCCTAACCAGTATGCGCTTCCCCGGCAGCTATACTCCTGTACTGCAGGATCAAAAGCGCCATAAAAACCAAGGTTTGGAACACCATCTGAAAGAAAATCGGGGTTTTCTAAAAACTGTAACAGCGTGCCGGATGCAATTCTTCGCATCCAGCCATAATTAATGGACGGATCACCCAATAACCCCAATAACGGAAAGGGTACAGCGGCCCCCATACGATAAGAAATACTACGTCCCCACATAATCATTTCACCATTGCGGCTGAATAAATAAGGATAGCTTTTAACAACGTCATGTAGATTTGCCTTAAATTGAATGGCAAGTTCAGGATACATTGTCGCGCCATAGTAATTTGCCCATAGTGTCCCATAGAGCTGAAAAGCCCACATACTGTAGTAATCATAATATGGACTGTCATTATACCAACCATCGCCATGATAGTCCTTTAAGCACTTTTCCAACAGATCCCTGAGATAATCTTCTCGAACAGCATAGCCTCTACTTTTAAAAAAACTTAGAATCATAATATTGAAAAAGCGCCAATTCATCTGTATTGTTGGTCCATTGCCATAACTTAGCATGGTCTGTGCAAGTGCATTTTTGGTATGTTCCGGCAAAGGATCCCACAGCACTTCCGGAGCGGCCATCAGTGCGACAGCTAAACCACCAAATTCCACCAGCTTTTGACTTGGTCCTCCATCTGCGGGAAGTGGGGCAATATAACTTTCAGAACTCTCATTCAATAGACATTCCAATTGATGCCGATAATAATCCGCCACACGAATGCCTCGAATCTGATAGTCAGCATTTTCCTTTAAAAGGGGGACAGCTATGAAAAGCGTGCGGCACAGCCCCTCTAATCGTTCCGTTTCGTTGTGCACCCCATCTCTGGGATAGCTCCGTCCAGGCTGCTTGGCAAATAACATGGGACTATTAAGATCCTGAACTTTCGAAAAAGCACCCTCTAACAAATAGGATGCCGCATCCAACCAATGCTGGCGTGTCAGACCAGTATACGGGCTTCTTTTAAAATCTGGATTTTTCAGCTCAAAAACCACTTTTTTCTGCGCCCGTACAACCGTTCCGAACATAACAAAAAGCCAAACTAGCATCAAAATTCGAGGCATTCGCTGTCTTATTTTCATATTTTTAATTTCTCCATTTTTTTCTGGTTTTATCGCGCCACTCCAGCACTTTAACGGCTGTCGGAGCTGTTTCGGTTAATCCTTCGCCATCTTTTTGCACCGTAGCCTGTACGAATAGTGCTATCTTGCGTTTTTTTTGCCAAAGCTCAGTATCGTAAGTAGGTTCCCAAGATCCTACAGATTCATCACAAAGATCAACAAGATCAGTAGCTTCCTGCTGCATCCCCCGCAAGGTCAGAATCGATGGCCGATATCCCCGTTCTTGGTCTCGAAAGATCAGCGTTAAGGCAGTTCGATTGTCTTTGCCCCGGACCAATATCTGCGGTCTAGCGATAGGAATCTCTTTTGTTCCACCACCACTTAAGCTAAATGGGGTCTTTCTAAAATCAAAAGATCGGACTTTCCATTCCCCATCCTGCAAATAAATAACTTTATACTGCGGAATCTGAGATCCTGGATCACGCCAATAGCTTGCTATAAAAGGATTTCCCTTGTCGTCAGCAGCAATTGATGTCTGATTAATCAGTTCGTGCTGCTGCGGGATACGAGCTGCATATTCTACGGTAGAGGCATTTATCGGCAGATTATATCTCGTTCCATTACTGCGCTCCCAGGTTAATCCGCCATCTTTTGAGCAGGCATAAGCCATATCATGATTGCTTGCCACATCCGGGCTTTCACGCCAGACCCAGGATAGATGTATCGTTCCCTGATGATCGACATAACTTTGCCAATATGCATTTCTCTTTCCTTCACCATCAATCAAGTTGCTATGAATACGTTTCCATTGCTGCTGTTTCACATCATAGCTATTCACCACGAGATTGCCGTTGCCCGATCCCCCGTCTCGATATAGAAATAACAGCTGGCCATTGGGGAGTTTTAAAAATTCGGGATAAGTCACTAGTGTCTCATCTCGACCTACCATAACCTGCTCGTAACCAAGAACGAGGCTATTGGGATGAAGAGAACGTGCATACCTCAATCGACTGTTATGCTGATCCCAGCATACGTGAAGATATCCAGCCTTATCCACCATGATGCTGATCACATTGTGCGCATCTTTGGCATGGCCGGTATACGCTGTACGTCGTAGTTGCCATGCTTTCCCCGATAGGAGACGTCGACCTAAAACAACATACCCCTCGTCGTCATAATAAGCTATATACTGATATTTGCGGTTGCTGGTTAGGGAATTTTTGCGAAATACAGCTGTATTAACCGTATTCTTTGCCCATCCGCTCCCAGCTATTGTTTCCTTAATTTTTTGTCCCTGCACCTGACAGAGAAATAATAGGAATGTAAAACAGAGCATCCCTATTCTCGAAATTTGACTAAGATATCTTTTCATTCATTTTTTTAATTGAGCTCACGACACTCGTTTCATAGATGCCTTAATGAATGCTGTGGTCTTTGTTCCAATCCTGTCCTGACCAGATACGTTTGGCACTCCAGTCTGTAACTTCACTTGTCCAGAAAGGATCATCATCCGGTAGCCCCAAAGGCAAAAAAATCACCGCACAGAGATAAGGACTTCCTTGATTGTTATAAGGATCGGCGAGACCAGGTTGACTGCCGTACATGCCCAATGTCAACCAGCCATTTTGATAAGTACTTGGATTCTCTGTTGTTTTTTTTAATACAGCGGACAGCGCTCCACGGATCTGTCCGTTTGTCAGTTCTTTTGGAAGCCGCTTCTTAAACGCCATGTCTGCCAAGTGGTGGAAGGCAGCAGCCCGATAAATTACAGATCTTCCTGTTGGCGGAAAACTACCATCAGCATTGATTAGCCGTTCCTGGATAATAGCATAGCGTTCGTTTCGAAGCCTGATTTTCGCAAACATGTTATCATAGTTATGGGTTTTCAATTGGATCAAATCCATGATACCCGCCAAAAAAGGATGAATAACATAACTATTATAATAATCGAAAGCATACTGTGGGCCATCCATATACATACCATCACCAACATACCATTGCTCCAATTGCTGCAAGGCGTAGTCGACACGCATTACATCCCAATCCTCCGAATATTTGGCTAAGAACACCTCATTCATCGCCGAGAAAAGCAACCAATTTGAATATGCTGGACGAAATTGTCGCGTAATCTTTATCGATGCAATCAAATTCTTTCTGGTTTGCTGATCAAGGTGATCCCATAGCCATGGACTTCGCATAAAGCCTAAAGCAATAAAAGAGGCATCCACAAGCTGTTGCCCCCCGAGATCAAAACGCATAAAATCCCGTGCATTACTATCCAATGCATTTTTAAGCGCTTGAATCGTCCAAGTCCTATATTGATCACGTAGCTTTCTTTCAGCCACAGAACCACCATTCAATGAAAGCCAAGGGGCTATACCTGACAATGCTCGCCCCAATACCTCAACATATTGCACTTTTATACGATGTTCCCTATTATCCACCTGATTTGATGTCATCTGAGGCATGTTTAATCGCAGGCTATCATGCGCCAAACTTCGCAAAACCGGACGTAGCATACGGTCCATTTCTCGAAGCCAAAAAGTTCTCCCTGTCTCCTCATTACCAGTAGATTTCTGCTTTATAATTTGCCCCCTGACAGATTGAACTGCCAACAGCAACAGGAAAAAAGGTATAATTCGCATCTTAATTTTCATAGTCGATTTTATTTTTTATCCAGATAACGATACATTTCTGTACCCGCCAATAAAAATGCCCCTACACCAAATGGAGCTGTAGAATTGGCATCAACTACCTGTCCGGGGATAGCTTTCTCACCGATAGGCTGCACATATCCGATTCTGCCGTCATCTTGTAGGGAAATTTTACTCAAGTAATGCCAGCCTTTAAGCGCTGCCTGTGAAAACTTCGGATCAATGAGTATATTTTCGTTGATTCCCCAAAGTAGACCATAGGTAAAGAATGCGGTACCACTAGTTTCCCTCCCAGGCGCATGATCCGGATCCAACATGCTTCGCGTCCAGAACCCTTCATCCTGCTGGCAGCTTATGATCGCAACCGCCATTTCTTTGAATCTTTGTTGATAATAATCGTAATGTTTATCCTGCTTGGGTAGATCTTGAAGAACTTTCGCCAAGGCAGCGAACACCCAGCCGTCCCCTCGAGCCCAAAAATCCTTTTTGCCATGGAGGCTTTTGTGTTTCGGATAAACATATTTTGCGTCACGATAGTATAACTTATCCGTCTTATCGAACATCATACTATCCGCGTAGCAGAAATAGGTATACATCTTATCCAGATAAAGAGGATCTTGGGTCAATTTGTACATTTTGGTCATGACAGGCATGACCATATAAAGGCCATCAGCCCACCACCAATAATCAGTATGGGGTGAATGGATCTGATAGTCCATAACTTCTTTGGCCCGGGCTATTTTTTCTGGACTTGGCGATAGATTATAAAGATCAATATAGGTCTGGAAACAAATCTGCCAATCTCCAAAAAGAACATAATCGTCCGTTTCACCATAGCTATATTTCCAATGTTGCCTGTCGGTTGATTTAGCGCCTTTCCAACCATTGAACCTTGCCCAATCTTCAGAATATTTCAGGTCGCTTTTCGACCTGGAAATCTTATAGAATTCCATATTTCCAGTATGGTAGGCCGCCTGATCCCAAAATGCCCAAACCTCGGGCTTGTGATTCGATTGCCAATACCGGTTTGCACTTTTAAGTTGAGAAAGGACAACTTCTTTTTTCAGTTTCTGTCCAAAAGAGAAATGTCCGATAAACAATAGGCATAAAATAAAATTGATACGCATGTCTTAAGATTTATAATTTTTGATTCCCAAACCGGGATAAACAAAACTACTTCAAATCAATATGGAAGATGTTTGAATAAAGACTAATCATGACCCAAAATGGGATCAATTTAGGTCTAGAAGGCCCATTTATCGTGTTTAAGAGCTCTATTCCAAATAAGCGTACAATATACACTTATTTAAAAAAACATTTGTATCTTTAATCAATATAAACCTAAAAATATTCAGTTGGTCTCTTTCTTTTCGCGATACGATACGGATATTATTGAAGCACAATTACACCGCAGCAGGGTAACCTCCTAAGAGATGGAGCACAGAACCTGTTACTGGGATAAGAAATTTACCTAAACTGGATTGGACAGGTGGAATTAAAAATTATTAAGATGAATGCAAGTATTAAGCAGATTATTACATTTTTATATCTATCTCTATCTCTAGTAACTTTTGTCTTTAGCCAACAAATGGGACTCAACCCTGTGACAAAAAATTATGAGCTTCCCTCTCTAACGATTAATCAGACTATTCAGGATCAAGAAGGCTACATCTGGTTTGCATCCACACAGGGATTAAGCCGCTATGATGCCTATAATATCCTGAATTTTAAACTAAAGGATGCTACCGGAAAAGTGACCTCCCAGCAAGCGATCCGGACGCTTATAGAACTAGAAAATAAACTGATTTTGGGCGGTGAGAAAGGTGTCTACGTATTAGATAAACGTAACTATAAAGTATTCCCCCTAAACGATCCACGTGTAGCAACCGTCCGTGTAAATGCATTGATGGTTGACCATTCAAAACGACTTTGGATCGGCACAGATAATGGTATTTTTATTTATAACAGTGATTTACAACCTCTGACAGAAGCCCAAAGTTCATATATCCTGAACAGTACCATGCGAGGCAAAACGATTAATACAATATTTCAAGATAGCCAAGCGCAGATTTGGATCGGTGTCTGGGGATCTGGCTTATTCAAACTCAGTCCTGATAACAAAACACTTCACGCCTACCCTAGACTGGGCCAGCGCAACAGTCCCTTCAAACTCATGGAAGATGATCACGGACAATTGTGGATATGTACTTGGGGTGATGGAATATATTTGTTCAATCCAAAAGAGCCAAACAATCCATATACGGAAATTGAAATCAAAAACAAACGCCGTCATGTAGGTAAAGAAGATCTTTTTTACAATATCATTCAGGATCAGAGCCGTCATTATATTTGGATTCTCTCTTTCTCAGGCATATCAACACTTCAGTACAAAAATGGTCAATTGCAAGAAATCGACCTTTCTAACCACTTCAATAATACGACGAATATCTTCAACGATATTTATCAAGATAAAAACGGCACCTTATGGCTAGCCGTCGGAGGGAAAGGAGTATCGATGTTTACTTTTGATAAACCAATTGTTAAAAACTATAGTTTCAAAAAAATCAAAACATTGTACAGTATCGCTCCAAACCTAAATATGCTTTATCGAGATCCTAATGGCATCTTATGGTTTAATCTCGAAAGGTTTGGATTTGGTAGTCTCTCCACAAAAACAAATCAGTTAAATACATATAGTAATTCCAATTTTAGGGACTTGATTTCTATACGTGCGGTTACTTGCGCCACAGATTTTAGACAAGAACTTTGGGTAGGTTCAGCGTATGAACCGTCAATTAATGTCTTTCAAAAGACAAACAATAATATCAAATTCTTACGGAAGATAGATTTAACCCAACATATCGACCATCGGGGGATACCCTCTTTTTTCTTTACAGATAAAGAAAAACGGCTTTGGATCGCAACAACACAGGGTCTGCTCCTGAAAAGGTCGGAATCCGAAAACATCACAATTATTCCCCAAATAAAGGATCAACCAGTAGCTATTGCACAGGGCAATCAAAACCATATTTGGATTGCAACCAAAGAAAATGGAATCTATTGTATCGACACCCATAATTTCCAGTCCATACTCGCTCATATTGGTAAAGAGACTCCGGGCTTAAAAAGCGACCAGATTGAAACAATGGATATTGATCATAATGGCAATTTATGGATTGGTACGAAAGATAATAGACTGTTGAACTATCAGCTCGCTAACCAAAAAGTATCAGAAATCGCAAATAATACATTATTTGAGAAAAACCAGCTTCTAGATGTTATCTGTCTTGATCGTTATACTTGGTTATCTACTACGCGTAATTTATACAAGATTAGCAACTCCAACAAGAACATCAGTGAATTTTCTGCCTCCGACAGCCTTCAGGTCAGTATGTTCTCCAAGCGGGCCTATGCCGTGGATAAAACGTCCAATACCATTTATTTTGGAGGTTACAACGGTATAGTGCAGCTCAATGACCATAGCATTTTACCTAATTTCAAAGAAAAAGTTCTTATTTCGGACATAAAAATTAATAATAAGTCCATTATCCTAGAATCAAAACAGGGAATATTCAGTGATGTCCCCCCTAAATTGACGCTGAATCCCCAAGATCAAAACATTGAAATATCCTTCTCCACCCTGCCTTTTACGCAGGAAGGAAAAATCCGTTATGCTTATAAATTAGAAGGTGTTGACAAAGAATGGATCTACGCCCCTCGAGATCGTATCTTTGCGACATATAACAATTTAAGCAAAGGGAGCTATAGATTTTTAGTCAAATCGACGGACTTGTACAATAAGTGGAGTACAACTTTTACTCAAATTGTAATAATAAAGAAACCTTCATTCTACGAAAGCAATTTAGCTTACTTTTTATACGCATGTATTTTCGGCGGGATTGTCTTCTTTTTTATAAATTATTCTTTTAAACGTTTAAAATTGAGCGGTGATCTAAAAATTGCCCAAATTGAAAAAGAAAAGACTAAGGAGCTAACGCAGTCCAAACTCAGTTATTTTACCAATATTTCACACGACTTACTCACACCGTTAACTATTATATCCTGTTTAGTTGATGATGTTCAGATGACTACCAAAAATAGTTTGGAACAATTTGATAAAATACGCCTTAACCTAAGCCGACTAAAACGGCTACTTCAACAAATCTTAGATTTCAGAAGAATGGAAAACAACGGCATGAAGCTACAAATCAGTGCATCCAATTTCCCCTCTTTTGTTACTCAATTGGGAGCCATGCATTTTGGTCCAATTGCCAAAAAGAAAAACATCGATTTTGAAATTCAACATGGAGACTGTCCCGAAATCCTTTTCTATGACATCGACAAAATCGACAAAATTCTTTTCAATCTCCTATCAAATGCATTTAAATATACCGAGCAAAGTGGAAAGGTTACGCTTTCTTATCATGTAGAAGAAGGAATAGATTCCAATAGACTCTTCATTTATGTTCGTGATAACGGCGTAGGAATATACCCCGAAGACGTCGATAAAATTTTTACCGCCTTCTACACCAATAATTCTACAAAACATCTTGAAAGTAATGGTATTGGACTTTCGGTAACGAAACAACTGATAGAGGCTCATTATGGTGTAATCCATGTGGAGAGTCAAAGAAGTATCGGAAGTATGTTTCAGATCACCATTCCAGTAGATAAACAATACTATTGTAAGAAAGGAATAGACGTGATGGAACAACCTTTTGCCGAAGAAATTAAAGCGACCATTATTGAGTCTAATGCCGTCGATCAGCCTCTATCAAAAAATATATTACAGCCTAGACTTAACCTACTTTTAGTGGAAGATAATGAAGAGCTTCGTTCAACTATGGCTAGAATTTTAGTCCACAATTATCAGGTCCATATCGCAAATAATGGTCTTCAGGGATTGGAAGTGCTCGAAAATACAGAAATTGATATTATTGTAAGTGATATTATGATGCCCGAACTCGATGGTCTCAATTTTTGTAAAACCATAAAATCAAATGCCGAGCTCAACCATATTCCCATTTTGCTCTTAACGGCCAAAAATAGCATTGAAGATCGTATTGAATGCTATCAAGCAGGTGCCGATGGTTATATTAGCAAGCCATTTGAGATTAAAGTCCTAGAAGCCAAAATCCAAAGCTTCATCATCAATAAACGCTGCCGTCAACTCGTTTTCCAAAATAATACACAGATTAATATAGCAACACTTGATCACACGCCATTAGATGAAAAGTTTGTGCACAAGATGATTCAGGTTATCCAGCAACATCTTTCGGACGATCAATTTGATGTAGTCAAACTTGGAGATATACTAGGCTTGTCCAAGTCAACACTGTATCGAAAGACAAAAGTTTTATTGAATGTATCTCCCAGCGAATTTATTAAAAACATAAGACTAAAACATGCTTGTCAAATCATGGAAAAAGATCGGTCCATCTCAGTGAGTGAAGTGGCTTTTGAGACTGGTTTTTCAGATCCACGTTATTTCGCGACCTGCTTTAAAGCAGCGTTTGGTGTAACTCCAAGTGAGTTTCAAAAAAATAAAGAGGCAAACACCTCAATTCCCTTATAGTTTTGAATAGGAAATAAAACAAAAAATAACCCGGTTTTCATTGTATTTTTATCGTAAATTGGTAGATGACTTCCCTAAACAAAGATCAAGATGACCCATAGAAACCGAATTATTCTCATCACTTTAATCCTTTTTAAATTCATCATTCAATATCAGTTGATCAGTCCGACCTATGAATTGCAACGTGATGAATTTTTACATTTAGATCAAGCGAACCATCTTGCCTGGGGATTCCTTTCTGTTCCGCCACTAACATCTTGGATCTCCTATCTGATCAAATTATTGGGTAATTCTGTTTTTTGGATCAAGTTTTTTCCGGCACTTTTTGGAGCCCTCACGATTCTTGTTGTCTGGAAAACAATAGAAGCGCTCAAAGGGAATCTCTTTGCACTGATCTTTGGATGTTCTTGCGTCATATTTTCAGTCCTATTTCGCTTAAATGGTTTGTATCAACCCAATTCTTTTGATGTCTTATGCTGGACTTCCATGTACTACCTCATCATAAAATATTTAAACAACAAACAACCCAAGTGGCTATTTTACATAGCCTTTGTATTTGCATTTGGGTTTTTGAATAAATACAACATCCTATTTCTGATCTTGGGTCTTATCCCTGCTGTCGCTTTGGTTCCGGAACGAAAAATCTTTGCAGAAAAAAAATTGTACTATGCGATACTTACCGCCATACTGATTATCCTTCCTAATTTAATATGGCAGTACCGCAATAACTTCCCCGTATTTGTTCATTTCAAGGAACTTCAAGATACACAGCTTGTGCATGTCAATAGGTGGAATTTCATGCGATCTCAGTTTCTATTTTTCTTCGGAACCTTTCCTGTAGTCATTTTAGGTTTGTATGCACTCCTGAAATACCCTGCATTTAAAGCATACCGCCTATTTTTCTACTCTTTCTTCATTACCCTTGGAATTTTCCTATTGCTGAGAGCAAAAGACTATTATGCGATAGGTCTGTACCCGATATATTTTGCTTTTGGCGCAGTCTATATTTCATCACTTTTGGAAAATAAAACTGGTCAAATTTTAAAACCTATTTTGATCGCTTTAACGGCCATCCTATTCCTTCCGATCTACAATCTTGCATTCCCCAATAGAAATCCTGCCTATTTTGTGAACCATCCTGATAAATATAGGAAATATGGATTGTTAACATGGGAAGATGGCAAAGAGCATCCGCTCCCACAGGATTTTGCAGATATGCTGGGATGGAAAGAACTTGCCCAAAAAGTCGATAGTGTGTATGATCAAATACCCAAATCGGAAAATACCCTTGTACTTTGCGACAATTATGGTCAGGCCGGCGCGATCAACTATTATTCCAAACGTGGAATAAAGGCTGTTTCATTCAACGCAGACTACATCAATTGGTTTGATTTGAATAAAGCATACAGCAATGTGATTCGAATTAAAGACCGCTGGGAACGAGAAAGAGAACTTGCAATAACAAGTCCCTTCTTCAGCAAATCAATGCTGGCCGACTCCATCACAAATCGTTACGCAAGAGAATATGGTACAGTCATCTTCACTTTTATTCATGCAAAAATCAATATCAATGAGCGTATCTCCAAAGAGATTTTATCCGAAAAAAAGGCGAAGAAACTTCCTTTGTAAATAATTCTTTTTTTACGCAATTCAGCCTATTACAGTCTATTTTTTTTCAATAAAAAATTAGTATATTTAGTTTAATAGCCAAAAGCTTCCAGCGTAAATGATACTTGTAGCATATCTTCTGGTATCATCACTGTGCCATGGAACTTAACACCAAATTAACAGGATGATTATGCGCTTTTTGAATTTCTTGAAAGGACAAAGCAATTTGAGACAGATTGACGTTAGTGAAGATGACGATTTTGTAGATTTACAACTGACAGTCACCAAATATTGGAAAGATGATGACGAACATCATATTGTCCAAGCTAAAGGGCTGTGGGGTAGAGAGACGGTCGGATTGGCAATCGCCTTTCGTCCCGACATGAAATTAGGTATTGTCAATACTGAAGTCGATAAACAAAGATTTTATCGCGAAGGAATTAACTTCTATTCGATTGGAAAGTTAAGTGACAATTTTACTAAAGCCTTAAATAGTCTCTTTAAAATCGAAGGTGCATCCTCTAAAATGCACGATACTATTGGATCGACGGCATTTATTGTCAGTGGACAACCCGAATATTTTGATGAGGAATATATTAAAGCCAAAGTTTTCTTTGACGACGCAAATGAAAAACATCATTATGCGGAATGGTATGTCAATATTGATTTAAAACACAATATCCTTGAACTTCGAGAAAAAGATCCCGAGTATAGAAAAAACATCATTAATATCTTGACAAATGTTTAAATTCGAGAGCGTATTCATCAGCCCTAAAAAAATAACACGATCCTAGGCAAAGATTTCGACAAAATGGCAGCAATTCAATGCTAGTATTAGCAAATACAGATATTTATACGAATGCCCTTCCCTATTACCATAAAATTTACAATTTTGAAAAATTGGACAGAAAAGCCCTGGCTAACTTCTTTAACTGGTGCAAAAAATTTAAATTGCTTGTTAGAAGAAGATAAACCCAACTCGACCATTAAATATCAGAATATGCTGTAGGATGTAATAACAACGTAACATTCTTCGATACATTATTCTGATATTGCGGTAAATCTTGCATTGGTTTGTATAAAGGTCCAAAATCTTTCCAGTGTATATTCCGATCTTCCATACTTTCGAAGGTCGTCAGATACATCAAGTTAGGCATCGTGCTACCGGCAATCACCTGTCCATAAAAAACAGAATTAAAATTCAGTTTTTTGAAAATATCAATCTCTCCATTGTTAAACATCGCTATCTTATTTGCAGACAGTTGCTCCGTTGCGGCCTCATAACTTCGTAATTCATAAATGCGTTTACTTTTTTCAGCGGATAATTTAGGAAGCGCTGATTTGGGCATTCCTTCAAATGCTTTCATCCATATTGTCTCCAATCTCTTGAAAGGAGGCTGACTATAACTTGCTTCCATATATGCCTTACCGGCCTCTAGGTATTTTTGATCATTGGCCAGCCGCTGATCCAAATTAACCAGTAAATTGAGATCAGAAGCACTGATGAACACATAAACTAACCTATCTTGACCAGCAGCATTTTCTAAGGGCTTAAATACACCGACCTCTTTAAATCCCAATTTATGCAATGCCGGTAGATAAGCCAACTCAAGATACTTATCGATGACTTTCTCCTGCTCATCACTCTCATAATGATATACTTTCAATTGAAAATACGCTTGTTTCGATTTCTCAAAAGCGAAGAGGCAATTTCCTACCATGATTAATGACAGAAGCAATAGGAGATGCCAGCTGGGAATAAAGTTGTATTTTTTCATTATAATTCAGGACAAAATTGGGTATTAATTAAAAAAATAAAGATAATACTAATTTTGAAAGTTCAAAATTAGACCACTCCACATATTTGCTATATTTTTCAGTTTTCTACATCCAAAATAGGGGTTTATACTTGTTAGAATCGGTATTTTAACCATATTCTCTCGATGGCTTTTTATTTAATTTAGCTCCACCTTTTTTAAAGCTGCAACATGTCAAATAAAACAATACTTATGTTGGACGATGATAAACATGTCCTTGAAATATGTACAATAATACTCGAAACAAATGGCTATAACATGGCCGTCTCTGAAACTTCTCATGATATTATCGAAAAGGTAGAAGAGGTACGTCCTGATTTAATTTTGATGGACAATTGGATACCCAAAATAGGCGGTGTAGAAGCCACACGTCTGCTCAAAAATCATCCCTTATATCGTAATATCCCCGTAATCTATCTATCCGCTAATACCGATATCGAAACGCTAGCCCAGCAAGCTGGAGCAGACAGCTATCTCGCCAAACCTTTTGATCTGGAAGATTTAGAAAATAGAATAGCTGAACTACTGTAGTTCCATTCTTATATTTCAGTACGATTGACGGAGAGCTACTAGTGAAATTTCTTTTCTGATACTTTACTGGCGCATCCGGCAAAATTACAGCGAATATAATCACGCATTGTTTTAATGATAGCGTGGCTTATTCCATTGTATGTATATATTGTCAAAGTTCTTTCGGCATACTCACCGGTATCAACAATTAGAAATGAATACAATACCACATTTGAAGTCCAGATAATAATATATATTTTCGCATTATAATATGAGAATTAATCATTAAGACAGCATCAATACTCCATGTCAGCATCCGTTTTAACATTTCAATCTGGTTCATTCCATATACGCCAGCTGGCAGAGAGCGAATCTGCACTTTATAAAGCAATGCGTATCGAGTCAATTCAAACCGAACCTACACTTTTTCGACAGAGTTTTCCTCCTGAAATAGAACTATCTGATATGGATTGGGCAGAACGCATACGATACCCACGCATCGTTTTTGGTCTTTTTGAAAACGAAAAAATGATTGGGATAACGAGCATGCTGTTGCTGAATAAAGAAGAAGCCTACTTTGGTCAGTCTTTCATACAGCCTCAGTATAGAAAATTAGGTTTATCGAGTCTTTTGTATAAAATAAGAATGGTCTGGGCCACAAGAAATCATTTGAGAAAACTAACCATAAGCCATCGTGAAATAAATATGATTTCAAAAGCCGCTATCGAGAGAGCAGGTTTTCGTTATAGTCATAAAGAACTGATACAATGGCTCGACGGAACAACTGGCTACTCTATGTATTATAGTTTGTTCCTATAGTCAAAAGGCAAACTAACTTGGCTGTTATCAATCCCGAGAAACCAATATGCTCCCCTCATTTCAGCTTAATAAAACGCCTTAGCCAATCAGAAAAATCGATAGAAAAGAGATGCCCCGCAAACCACTTTATTGGCTTTCGAGACTTTCCATAAATGCAATAATGTCTTTCTTCTCCTTTTCGGTCAGATGCAAATTTTCATCTGACAATGTCTGATTGGGTAATTTGATACCCAATCCTGCCCCGCCGCCATTATTATAAAATTCCACGACTTCATCCAAGCTCTGATAAATTCCATTATGCATATAAGGTGCCGTCTTTTTCACATTTCGGACAGAAGGAATTTTAAAAGCATATTTATATGAATCAACACCAATAATGGTGTAATACCCTAAATCAGCATCAAGAACAGTATCTTTTTGAGACCTAGGCACGCCCAAAACCTCCACCTCACTTTGTATAAATTTGGGCGGCGTAACACCATTGAATAATGGAAGAAAATGACAGGTTGCACACTTTCCCTTACCCATAAATAAATTAAAGCCATCCACCTCAGAAGTAGACAATGCAGTTCGGTCTCCACGCATATATACATCAAATCGACTATTGATTTTAGTTAGACTACGGATATAAGAAGCTAGTGCATTGGCTATTTGATCGGCAGAGACAGGTTTGCTCCCTGTAGCAAAGACCTTATTAAACAACGATTTATAAATTTCATCTGATGAAACGTATTGCACAATAGTTGTCATTGAGCCATCCATCTCTTGCTTATTTCCAATAACATCTTGTATCTGGTCTTCCAGTGTCAATGACCGCATATCATAGAAATAATTGGATTGTAAAGCCGCGTTCAATAAAGTAGGAGTATTCCGTTTCAATAACCGTCCTGAGGTATGAATATCTTCTTGCAGCACCATTCCATCGGTAAAAGCAAGGTTGGGATTGTGGCAGGAAGCACAACTTCGGGTATGGGTACCAGACAAAGCCACATCATAAAATAATTTTTCGCCTAATACAATCTTTTCATCTGATAAATGAAATTTCGGCCCGGGAGAAAAAGCGTCCGCATTAAATGCATCCAGATCAAACATGGTATTTACACCCTGTCTCAGCATTCTATTATACTTAATTTTAGGTCCAGTTTGATTTCGTTCTAAAGCCGCTATTTCCGTACTGATTTCATTCGCAAATTGTGTAATGAATAATGCTCTGTCAAAAGAATTAAAATCAGTATTCCCTTGAAGATAATTAATCGCCTTGGTCAGTGTTAAAAATAGGCTTTCTTTACGTGTACCATAATGAAGAAGTATGTTTTGCAAGCTTCCTAGAGCAACTGACGCTTCCATCATGCTGTTTTGAAAGAGTGGATTATCAAATCCGGTGATCCCCAAAGATATAATCCGAAATACTTCAAGTTTCGAAGCATCCAAAATGCGCCAATCCTCCAATTGATGATCTTTGAAATAGGAAATCAAATAATCCGTATTTGTGGTTAAATGTTCAATTTCACGAATTAGCTTTTGCCTATTGTTGGCATCGAATGTGGGATAGATAAGCTCTTCGATCACTTGCAATCCCACCGGCTCCACCCCTCTGGCTAAAGACGGATCCAATAAATCCGCATTTTCCACTTCCTCCACCGGCGGCCCGTTCAACCTTTTGGATAGATCCGCAGTAAAATATTCCGAAGCCCATTCAAATCTTTTAAAAAGCATTCTGGTTTTCGAAAATGCCTGTCGCAACCCCACAGCATCTATTTCTTCTTTGTGAACCTCAACAGCAAGCGTATCTTTAATATAGGCCTTAAAAGACAGCATCTGATCCAAAACTTCTTTCTGAATCAGATGCTCACGAGCAGAGGCGCCTCTTTCTTTTGTATAAGCTGATTGTCCTGTCGTAAATCCTAGGATAAATACAATCGTCAACATAAGGATTATAACGATACTCTTCTTACACATATCCGAATTTCCTATCGATCGAAAGATAGCCTACTTGAAAACGAGCGCATTTCTAAAAGGATTTGCTTTTCTATCTCTATCAGCCAGGGGTTCTATTCCCCAACGTTGCTCTATCAATGAAAGAATACTGACGGTCTCATACTGTGTATGGTCGACGACTCCACGCTTAGCGAATGGTCCAATAACAATTGCCGGGATCCGGCTTCCAGGTCCCCAGCGATCTATGATCGGCGGGTTAACGTGATCAAAGAAGCCACCAAATTCATCGTATGTTAAAATCACTAAGGCATCTTTTGCATTGGGCCCCTCCAGTACAGCGTTGATCAGATTAACAGCAAGTTGCTCTGAGGAATAAACGGCCGAACTTCCGGGATGCTCATCATTGCCCCCACCTGGTTTAACAAAAGATACACTAGGAAGTGTTCCCTCTTTGGCAGCCTTGATAAAATCATTTTGGTCCTTCATGTGTTTTCGTCCTTCTTTGCCTTCTTCAAAATTGGCAAAATATAAGAAAGGCTCATGATTATAGGCAAAGTTATTTTTACGTTCGGCAACAGCATCATCCCAGCCTTCTGAATACCAGGCCCAGCTAACATTCTTTTCAGTCAGGCGATCGCCAATTGTAGGCATCGTCTGAGATGGCAATAATTTTGATGTATCGGATTTGGCAGGATAAGGTTTATTTCGGGACAGTACATGATTGATGGCATAGCCATCAGGAGTAACGACACCATCTTTTATCATCTTACCATTTGCATCGAGCTTAGCCACCATCGAACTGGGCGCATTGGGCCAAACCGGAACCGCCGCTGAAATCATATAAATGTGATTTAAATAGGATCCGCCAAATACGCTCTGAAAGAAGTTATCACATAATGTATAATCTTTGGCAAATGGATAGAGTGGCAATTTCTCCGTATTATAATATCCCATCGCCAATCCCTTGGAATCATTATACAGTGCAAATTTGTCCATTTTTCCACCGTTAATCTGCAATTGGTTATGATAGAAACGGTGTGTAACATCCGGCGTTGCCTTGTCGGAAGGAACATATTGATCTATATTAAAAAACTGATTGGGGAGATTGGTTGGAAAAGAGTTATTGCGAGGGATTTCAGGTAGATATTGATAAGCTTTCCCATTTTCATCCACTTGCAAAAATTCACCCTTTTTGACATTCGCTATGCCATTGGCCTCCTTAAATTCGCCATAAAGATTATCAAAACTATGATTTTCCATATAGATAACAACCACATGGTTAATCTTTTTGATACCTTCATCAAAGGGGATCTCTTGGCGCTGGGCTTTTTTGGTAACTGCGCAACTGCTTATACTCAAAATTCCAAGAGATAAATAAAATAATCGTTGTAACCGCATCCTGTCTTCTTTTTAGTAGATTAGACTGTAAATTCTATAACAAACTTACAATTATTATAGTTTTTCAGTCTATAATCAACCGAATTTGCGTTCAACGTATCAGGTTCTTTACAGGTAATTCTACAAATCTTCCAGAGAACAGGAAACTAATCGCACTAATTCATGGCAACTTCAGTCTCATTTTTGGTATAGAGTGTACTTCTGTAGGTAATTCCCCATTTGGCAATTTCATCGATAATAGGACCTAGGGTCTTGCCACATGCTGTCAGTTCGTACTCCACCGTTAAAGGTTTAGTATTCAACACTGTCCTTTTAATCAACTGATTCATTTCCAAATCCTGAAGTTCTTTAGACAGCATTTTGGCACCGATACCGTCTACTTCACGTAAAAGTTCCATGAAACGTAATTTTTCAACAAGCATCAATGTGCCAATAATATGAAATTTCCATTTTCCTGCCAAAATCTCCATGGTATCATTAATGGCCAGTATACGTGTTTTGCAGGCGCCCGAAGATGTTAAAGTTGCTTCTTTTTTCATTTTATTATTCTTTATCGATCTCTCACCGTCTTCATTGATTATCCTAATATCTGTAAAATTGAAAACTGCGATTTTACGATGATGATTTTTAATACCTACAAAAATACAGATTTATAAAGTTACAGCACACTATCTTTTTGGAAAGTAGTTTCTTTAAGGAAACTGATACCAAAAATAAACTATCTATCATCTACCTTTGTATCGGCAACATAAGAAGGTGCGAATTGGCACAGTTGATGCTGTCAGAATTTAAGGTGTAAATAACATATAAAAATAAAACGATTAAAAATGAAAAAGCAATTGATCTCGGGTTTAGCCCTTATCCTGTTATTGGCTTCTTGTCAAAATACAAACGGTGACAAAGCCACAACAACAACTGCACAAGAAGTAACTGAACAAAAAGGACAGACTTATACAGTTGAAGCAGATAAAAGCTCATTAAAATGGACTGGTTACCATAAAGGTGGTTTAAACCCAAGATATGGTATTTTGAAAAGTGAAGGTACACTATCAGCTGAAAATAACGCAGTTACTGGTGGTTCTTTCACCATTGATGTCAACTCTATTCTGACAGACACAGCCTCAGTAGACCCTGCAACATCGGGGGGCAAAAAATCTTCAGACCTAGACGCACATTTAAAAAGCGCTGATTTCTTTGACACAGCAAAATATCCAACTGCAAAATTCGAAATCACTAAAGTTGGACCATTCGATGCAACGCAAGGAAAAAGTGTTGTTGCCGATGCAACAAATACTGTTAGTGGTAATTTAACAATCAAAGATAAAACAGTGAATGTAACGTTCCCTGCAAAAATAACTTTCAATGGTGACGAAGTGACATTCTATTCTAAATTTACGATCCAAAGACAAGACTGGGGGCTTACTTATGGTACAGAAGGTAATCCTCAAGACTGGATGATTGCACAAAATGTAGACATTGAACTTAACGTGACTGCAAAAAACGCAAAATAGATCTTCAATAGCGTTTAATCAGCTATAATATTAATCAAGTGGGCTTCTGTACCCACTTGATTAATCCATATGATTTAAATACCCTCCAAATATCAGGTCATCCTCATTCAAAACCTGAATCAAACGTGAATCTTTTAGGAGGTACAATCGATCACTGATATCCATTACCTGTCTAAAATAATGATCTGAGATCAATATCCCCTTTCGATGTTTGACCAACTGAATATGTTCTTTTATCAAATCTATATAAATGGGACTAAGACCAACAAAGGGCTCATCAAGCAAAGCGAATGAATGTTTGGTATGCAAAATCAATAGCGTTTCAAAAAAACGAATCATTCCCAATGACAGGTGACTTAAACGATTTTTAAAATTCTGTTGAATAAAGGGAAGTTCCAATAAATTTGGGTCATCTAATTCAAAAAAGTGAAGTGCTTCTGACAATAGCAATGTCTAGGCAAAAAACCTTCCTGGGGCAGATATACAATCTTCCTCGTTTGGTAACCCTTTTCAAATTTCTCACCTTGACAGCGCATAAAAGCAAAATCAGGTTTGGTCTGTCCAAATATAATTTTCATTAACGTAGACTTTCCGCTCCCATTTCTTCCCAAAATTCCGACCACCTCATTAGGTCCACATGTTAAGTAAAGGTTTGTAATAATATCATTTCCACCGCGACTAAACGATAGACTATCTATATACAAATTGTTGTCAGATAAAATTTCAGCATTATGCATAATAATATAAATAATAAAAAATCAATTGTAGTAAGCCATGCCAGGATCCGAATCGGGGATATATGTAAGTTTTTCAGAAAAACTTCCTTTTTAGGGAGATGAAATATATATTCGGCGGCAACAGAAATAATAGAACCGAAAACTTTAAGCCAAAATATGAACATGTAAAACGACACTATACCAGTGGGGTTTAACATAAAACGTGGCGACTGCAGAAGAATACAGCCCGTCACAAATAAATTAAAGAAGATAATGAATCTAAAAAATTTGAAACTCACTGCTAACATCTTGTTGTGCTTCAATAAGAAATATACTTCATAATTGGCGTGATCGTTATAAACAGAATTTAAACGCTGAACTGAATATAACCTAAATAAATAATCATGCCTCATTTTTAACATTCCTTAACTCCAACTAATGCAGCATACAGGGCCTCAAAATCTTTATTCTTGAGTTTGCTCCAATTTTTTCTTCAGCCGCTGTTTAGCTTTACGCACTGCTTCGACCGATACACAAAGAAGTTCACTCATACTGGCATTACTTAGGTCCAATTTGAGCAATGCCAATATTTTGAGGTCGTTCTCTGTGACTTTTGGATAGGTTTGCCTCATTTGTGTCAGATAAGCTGGATAAACTTTATTAAAAACCTGTTTGAACTTTTGCCAGCGTTCATCAGTCATAATGTGATACTGCAAAAGTGCATTCAAATTATCTGTGACCTGGGTCATATATGCTGGGTCAGTTTCGGAGATCTTTACAAGTTCTTCCCTAAGCTGTTGAATAGTAACATCGTTCTGACGGATCGTATCGGTAGATTTATTAAGTGAATTTCTTAGCATCAGCAGCTCCTGGTCCAGCAATTGTTTTTCGTAAGCAAGTGCAAGTTGATCTCTCTCCAATAAGGTATTGCGCATCTTGATTTTAATTTTTGATTTATTGACTAATAATACGACAATTGCAAAAATCAAGATAAGAACAATACCTACGAACTGATACATTCGTTTTGTCCGAATGCGCCTTTCCTCGGTAGCTTGGATAGTTCTATTGTATTTTTCAGATTCCCTTTGCCAAAGCATTCTCTGAATCTCTTTATCATTCACTCTCTTTTCTAAAGAATCTTTCAACATCAGATACAAATGCAATTGCTTTAACTCCTCCCCGCTGCGTCCCAATCCCCGCATGATTCCAGACTTGGATTTTGCCAATTCCATTTTATATTTTAAAAAATAGGGTTTGTCTTCCATGAGACTTTCAGAGGCTAGCACGTATCGCTCTGCCAATTCCCATTCTTTCAGCTCGATATACCAATTTGCTAAATTGAGGTTTGCACGCATGGCATCTTTACGTTCGTTATATCGCATCGAGAGGTCTATATTTTTCTTCACCAAAGCGATTGCGTGTTCACGATTACCGTTTCGCCAGGCATGATCCGCCAGATTACCCGAAATGATACCAATCCAAACCGAATCCTTCGCTAATTCAGCCTCTGTCATTGCTCGGTTTAAATATGTAAAGGCCTGGTGATTTAGCGAGTCCTTTGCGAGATATACAGCAATAGAATTGATCAGATCAACACGTTCCCGTGAAGCGCTTTTTGTAAAAGGTAAAGCATCTTCTAAATAGACAACAGCGTTTGCCTGATCTCCTATATAACTATAAAAACTTGCCATAAATTGGTAATGCTTTACCACTAACGGAATTTTTCTGATATTAACTTTAGATTTTAAATCATTCGCCCGTAGAAAGAATGGGAATGCTTCTTTTACCCGTCTATAGACAAAATTATAGTATCCTTCACGCGCACAGCCAAGCATTTCTAATTCAGTGTCTGGATGTATACGAAGCAGTTGTTCAGCCAATCGGTAATATCGCTCAGATGCAGGGTTTATGCGATCATAGGCTATAGATAACCCATCAGCCATACGCATGTAATAAGCCCACTTTAGCCCAACACTGCTTTTTTTCTCTGCCATTTCCAAAAGCGGTGCCAAAGCATTTTTCAATTTAAGGGTATCTCCTTCAAATTTAATTGGCAATTGAAGGGCTGCTTCAAGTTGGGCAACGGGATTCTTAGTGGTGGATATTTTCGCAACAGATTGTCCGTACGCGCGACTGATATTAAACGGCAACAGCATTATAATGAATACAAACAGACAAAATAAAATGGTTTTCATGCTCAAAAAGGTCAATTTCAGTAATTCACATACCTATTGGAATCGCTGTCACATTAATTTCACGATCTGTTGAAACTAAATAACTCAACTTTTCCATGAAACTGGTTAATACTGATTTGTTGATAAGCAAATAGACGCTTCAACTTGTGGTTATAAATATAATATTTATACCTTTAACATAATTATATGTTTTTATTAAAATTTAATACTCTTTTGGGGCAATCATATTTATAAATCGTTTTTTTATTGCTCAACTATTTGATACTTTTCGAAAAACATGAATAAAACACAAGCAGAGCAAGGGAAATTAATCATCCGGAAAGGAGTTTTGCAGGAGCTTGAAGAAATATCGGTATTATTTTCTGAAACAATCGACACAATTTGTAGCGATGATTATAACAGCGAACAAATTGCTGCCTGGAAATCGTCTTCAGGTGATCAGCAACGTTGGCATCGCTTAATCGAAAACCAATATTTTATCATTGCTATCCTAAATGGTAAAATTGTGGGTTTTGCTTCCCTAGATCAGGGGAACTATGTCGATGTCATGTATGTCCACAGAGATTTTCAACGACAGGGGATTGCACAACAGCTCTATAGCACATTGGAAAATGAAGCAAAAAGACAAAAAAGTACTTTTATAACAGCTGATGTTAGTAAAACCGCGAAACCTTTTTATGAGGCCAATGGATTTAAAGTGACCACCGAGCAGATGCAAGTACGGAATGAAGTCGAAATTCCAAATTATAATATGCAAAAGCAACTATAATAGCATATACGTCTCCGTGTTTAAAAATGCTCGCCATAAGCAATCACTTGCGTTTCCAAAAGAAGCTTACTTTCCCGGCTATTTTTTAACATTGCTTTCGCTATTTTAGTCTTTGTATCAATACTGATTTCCAACTCAGCCCCTACGTCTTTTTTATCGCCAAAAAACGAGGCAAAGTTTTGAAAAGTTTCATTTTCATCAAAAATAAACCGGGCTGCACATCGGTTATTATGCTGATCATACCATTTAACATAAATATCTTTGGGAATCCCTCGGGACTCCATATCCATATACCGAAGACTTTCATCAAAAACAACACGCTCAGCATTATAAAATTCGAAGTCTGCATCGAATGTTTTTATGTCAGATGACAATACAAACTTAGGCTGGACAGGATAACGTACCCGTAATTTATCCCAATAACCGTATGGAATCGGTTTATCTGCGATAGCTCGCCGAATATCCGAGGGAATAATCGATGTATCGGACAGTACATGTTCACGCCATTCCTGGTTAAAGATATTACCATACTCTCCAGGAAGTTTAGATTGATCTCCCTCATTAATCGTTACTTTTTCAGCTTGATAACGACCTATTTCGATTTGACGACGTCCTGTTCCGGCAGCCCATATAACAAGTACACCGCCGGGAGCAAAACCCAAAATAATCTTATTATAATGTTCATCAATAGTGTTAGTAGCTCCTTTTTCGGCATATGATGTACCGAACAACGCCCGTAGTTTGTTGTAATCTACCGGACCGTTCATACGGTAAAAATTGTCTTCTACAAAAGAATACCAGGTAATATCCAATGCTTTAGGCAATGACATCACCTGCTCATACGACCCACCACCAGCTTGTCCCCACACCGCATTATAGTTCACTAGATTACCCTCACTGAACGTAAACTCATAATCATTATCTTTTGGAAAGACAAAACGGCCTTTGTACAGCTGAACGGGATAAGCTGTAGGATTGCTCATCGCGCAATACCACTTGTAACGTCCTTCTTTTATATTGTCGGCTTGTGTCAGACGTTCTTCCCTTAAGTCGCTAATCTCACGTATCGTGGTTGAAAATGCAAATATAATAGGGATTAAAACAAGAAATCCCAACAATGTAGGTACCAAATATTTCCATGATTTTAACGCCCAGGTTATAGTCACGCTGCTAAAGAATGTCAGGAAAACACTAAGTGTCACAATCAAAGGAAACATCTCCCGAATCACACCGCCAAGGTCGGCATAAAGCTGATGTTCATATTCGTCATCCAACGTAGATAAAAAAAGCAGTACGGGGAGCAATAAAGAAAATAAGCAATAAAAAAGAAAACCGTAGCCAAGTTCAAAAACGAATTTTGGTTCCTCTAATACATTAAATTTCTTGCGTAACTTATTAAAGTGAAAATAAACCAATGTAATGACAATAAAATAGGGGGAACAGCAAAATGCAGCATAAACCATATTTAAATCTGCATTGTGTACGAGTAGGTTGGTAACGAGGCTGAAGACAGCAACGAAAAAAGCAGAAACTGTAGCTCTTAAAATCATTATAATTTGTTTTTAATCCGAAAAAGAGCTGTCCACAATTTTTCAACCGACAACAGCACACATCAAAAATAATAAGAAATGTGGTACGAATATAAGCAGATCGATATTCGAGTGCGCTTATCAAATATCCGTCCTTATACCTTATACCTTATACCGATTAAATTCTATTTGCTATCGTATGATCTCCACGGAAAAATCCAATAGAAGTCCTTTAACGAAAATCGATCAAGTTTCTTAACTTCGTTTTTATTCTTCAAATCATGGCTATACAAAATAAAATTAGAAAAGCTCAAGCAAGTGATGCACACGTCGTACCTGAAATTATGCTTCAGGCGATGGGAGATATTATCTTTCGTTTTATCCAAAAAGAAGATATAAAAGAGGCAATACATTTTCTAACACAGTTCTTCAAGCAAAAAGGTAATCTCTATAGTTATGAAAACACTTTTGTAGCAATTGACGACAATGGAAATATTGCGGGTTCATTGACAGGCTACGATGGTGATCAGTTTGTTGAATTAAGACAACCTATTTTGGATCATATTAAGGAGCAATACAATAATACGATGATTCTAGAAGCCGAAACAGCTGGAGACGAATTTTATATAGACTCTATTGCTGTTGCTCCCATTGCTCGGGGCAAAGGTATCGGAACAGAACTTTTGCACTATGCGATTGCACATGCCAGGCAATGTGGTTTTAAAAAAGTCGGTCTACTTGTTGATTTAAATAATCCCAATGCACAAAAACTTTACGAAAGAATTGGTTTCAAACTTGGTCATAAAATGCCTTTCGCAGGTGGCGAATATTATCATATGTATATCCAGCTTGATTAGTCACCGCTCTTATCATGTTCATCTTCCTTTAAATCTTAACCTCTGCATGAATATCTCTTAAACCGGACCCCAGACAGCTTTGGCATATAGAGACGTGGGGATCGGACTTGACATTTTATGAATTGGCAAGGATTTTGTAATCCAGATAACAACTATGAAAATTTGGGAAATGAAAAAGCTAATATCTATTGCAGCAGGTTGTTTAGGCCTAATTCTGACAACTCCTACCTTAACACAGGCACAACATGGAAGACATGGCGATCATGGCTGGCATGGCAACAAGGACCGAGAAAAATATAACAGAAAACGGGAAAAAGAGTACGACAAATATGTACGGGAGCGAGATAAGCAAGATCGCAAATATTGGAAACATGAATACGAACACGAATATGAACACGATCATGGTCGTCCGAGATGGGCTAGTGCACATCACTATGATATGAGACATCATGTGTACTTTAGAGATTACAAAACATTTTATGATCCCTATCGTGGTGGATACGTTTACATGACCAATGGCCGATGGAACTTTTCCGTTAATGTCCCTTCTTTCCTTGTTAATGTCAACTTAGGAAATGCTGCCATTCGCGTGGTCAAAGATGTTCCTCTAGACAGACGACCAGAGGAGTATTATGGTGATGATGAGGATTGGGATGATTAATGTCCCGACGAAACTTTTTTCGTTTATTTAGAATAATTATTAATAATAATGTATTTTTGCGCTGTTCATTCTATTGGCAGCGCACCTATGACAAATAAAAGAGCTAAACAAACGATCCTAAAAAATATACTTGGAAAACTCCACCTCTATTTAGGTTTGTTATTTGGTTTAATCTTTTTCACCATATGTTTAACGGGAATGTTACTGAGTTTCGAAAAAGAGCTCACACCATTGCTTTGGCCAAAAGAACAAAAAGTAATTGTTCAGAACAATCGTCTTTCCCTCGCCCATATTTCACAGAAAGCTGAGACTATCTTTCCTGATAAAAAACTATTTCGTATAGAAATTTTAGCCGCCCCCTCCCGAAGTATACGTATACAATATGGACAAAAGAAGGGGGGATATTGGTATGCCTATATCAATCCCTATACCGGAGAAATATTATCAAAAGGCCAACAGCGTGATCGTTTTTTTCAAAATATTCTGGATATTCATCGTTTTCTGCTCGTCGATAAAATCGGAACTACCATCACGGGAGTTTCAGCGCTCGCGGCTCTTTTTCTAGCACTGAGTGGGATTTATCTTTGGTGGCCCAAAAATAAATCCAATCTTAAACAACGTCTCACGATCAAATCATCCGCGTCTACTAAAAGAAAAGTGTGGGATTTTCACGCTGTAGGAGGTTTCTATGCCTCTCTGTTTTTAATTATTTTTACCTTGACGGGATTGACTTGGAGTTTTGACTGGTATAACAAACAATTTTATCAACTATTGGGTTCAACGAAGACATCAACAAAAGAGAAAATTAGCAACGCAAATAAACTAGCCTCTTCAGATTACTTGATACTTGACACCATCTATCAACAGCTAAATACCCTTTATCCTACATCAGGAAATATCATTATTACATTTCCTGAAAAGAAGGACTTCGCTTTTGCCTTGACTAAGGAAGATTTATCCAATTCCACATTACAGATCAACCAAGCTTTCTTTGATAGCAAATCTGGACAATTGCTCAAAAATAATCCCTTGGACAAGTTACCATTGGCGCAGCAGGTTCAACGTATGATGAAATCTATCCATATGGGCTCAATATTTGGACTACCCTCTAAAATTATTGCTTTCTTAGCCGTTACACTAGCAACTTCCCTCCCCATCACAGGAATATGGATATGGCTGAATAAACGAAATAAAAAGAACAGGAAAAAAAAGAAGAAACTAACAAAAAATCAACAGAATAAATCAATACAAATCCAAAGCATACCCTAATATTCTATGCGTATTATCCTAATTTTTCTCCTCTTTCTGCTAAGTCGGTAGAAATATGTGTTGTCATTTTGGATAAAAGAATTGCAGGTGATATAGTCCCTTTATGGGCGTTAATAAACGCCTAGAAAACAATTGCATTAAAAAGAATTGATTAATTTTGGCAGCTTTAGAAAGGAGATTTAAAATTTTAGTAGATAGGTCTTATTATTTTAATGTAATTTTGCCCGGTAAATTTTCAATCTGATCACAGACCAAAGCTTTGTTATTGCCAATAAAATAGTAAAATGGGTTACCATTATACATTATTTAGATGGACTTTGCTGCCTGGAGTATATTGACATTCAACAAATCGGAATTGAATGTTATAAATTCTTCAAAAGTTAACATAGAATTCGCAAAACTTAAAACGCTTGGTCTATATATATTTGCAGACAAAATGAAACACCATCTTCATAGACAATTACGGATCTATAGATATGTGATTTATCGAGAGACATTAATCGATCCCTGGGAACATTTCTGGTCATTTATTGGTGCCTTTGTAGGAATATTTATTATTGCCTATATCCAATCACTTCATTTACCTTCCATGGAAAATATCTTTTTGATAGGCTCTTTCGGAGCTTCTTCGGTTCTGGTTTATGGAGCAATACAAAGTCCTCTTGCGCAACCCCGCAATTTAATCGGAGGCCATGTCGTATCTGCAATCGCCGGGGTTACTGTCGCACAGCTTCTTCCCGATATTATCTGGCTGACTGCTCCCTTTGCTGTTGCATTATCGATCGTCTGCATGCAACATACACGCACCTTGCATCCTCCCGGTGGAGCAACCGCACTTATTGCCGTTAGCAGTGGAACAAAAATCTCTTCAATGGGATACTGGTATGTATTAAGTCCAGTACTATCGGGTTGCTTAATTTTATTCCTTGTAGCGCTAGTCTTTAACAATATCACTAAAAATAGACATTATCCTGTAAAAAAATCACGTTTGCGCCGCTCAAGAAGGCAGCATTTAAAGACGCGCTTTGATAGAATTAAAAATACTTCTAACTTATAAATTATTGTTGCAACACTAACCTCAAGCTTCGCTGACATTCTTCTCCTCTTCTAAAACTGTTATTATACCACGATAGATTCCATACAATAGGAATAACAAACTAGTAATTGTAAGCCCAAGATACTCCACGACCCATGCAATAAGTATGGCCACCAAATGAATTTTACCGTTCTCTGGTTTAAAAGCCGCACCGGAATAAATGTAATAAGCGATAGAACCAAATAAAATAATCCATATAATTGCATAAATGTAATGGAGCGGATTCTTGCTAAGTTTTTTATTTTTAAACATGACGAAGTTTTATGATGTATACAATAACTAACTGGTTATCTAAATTTAATTAGCATTTCGTCAAATGTAAGGTGTAACCAAGCATTAGGCAAGCCATACTTATTATTCGCATCTTATGGTTTAATATTCGCATGAGATCAGTAATTAAATTCGTCATCAGCTTTGGGGAGCATGCACTAATTTCCGGTTAGTAGGGTAGCAATTAAACAAAACCTTCATGACTTCGCAGAGACCAGCAGCTTTGAAAGTGGCCCCAAGGTTCTTTCTGTCCATAACATCAGAGGCTTTCAGAAAAAAGGTCACTTGTTTTCACTACAAGTAACCCTTTTATACTGGATTATTTCGATGTGACTTTAGGCGTTTGGTAATTTACTCATATCCATATAAAATATCTCCCAAGTATGTCCATCGTGATCTTCAATATTTCGTTGCTGCATAAAGCCATAGTCCTTCATCGGTGTTGGTTCTATGCCCCCTGCCTTCAGCCCCTTATCAACGATTTCATTCACACGATCAAGACTCGCAACTGAAAGCGAAAATAGTCCCGCGATCTGCTTTTTTGTATCCGCAAGTGGTTTTTCTGTAAACGTTTTAAATTTATCATGGGATAAAAGCATAACAAAAATATGCTCGCTCCATACCATACATTTCCCCTGCTCGTCCGAAAACTGAGGATTATTCTTAAAACCCAATTGTGTATAAAAATCCATTGACTTATTTACGTCTGCTACTGCGAGATTAATAAATATCTGTTCCATCGTTTTAAAGTTTAATTGCTATTGATATTACAAAGTTGAAATTTTTTAACAAAAAAAATCTTGGCATATGCGAAGATTTTCTCCTTCCTCCTTTCGAATGTTTGCACTCAAATACAGCAAGTCAGCAGCAATGATACACTTCCAAAACTTTGCTTCACTTTGCTATTTTAGATCTAACAACATTAGCCTTCTGTCTTGAAACCTAAATAGCAATGAATCGCAACTGTCAACAAAATAGTTTTATTTAGAAAGCTCGTTCAGTTCAGCTTGCGAAAACACATGATCGCCTTTGAGATAACTATTTGCTTCTTTCAAATAGGTGTAGATTACTTCTCGGCCCTTGGGATTTGGCAATTTATATAAATTGTGAACCAAGTACTCTTTATCCCGCAATCTATCTTTACTATAGCTTAGAAATGAAGGTGCATGTGTTTGCACGCTCCAACGAATAAACCGTAAATCTATATTGTCCGGATATTTCATAATCATTTCTTCTAGGAGCTTTTTCCCCTTTTTAAATTGACCTAATTTTGTAAACGGATTACCCATATGTTTTGCCCACAATATTTCATAAGCAGCCAGGTATCCCTTCTCCGTTGCCGAATTGGCAGATTTTTCCAATAGTTTCAGATTAGTTTCACAAAGCTTTTTGTTTTGAACAGCAGTAGCGTATTCGGCCCTCATTTTATCAACATCAACTTGACCAAAACAACATATCGTACACAATACCAAAGAGACACAGATAAAAAATCGTACTACCATTTTCAATTCAATTAAAGTAAAAAATAGATCCTATTCTCTCATATAACAATATCGGGAAGCTTTGAGTTTTCTTATTTTTTATTCAGGTAAGAGCGGCGTTTGTTTTGCCACTTTCCCAATCCAATCAACAATATGCCAATGATGACGAAAACCAGAGTTACACCAAAGCTGTTCAAAATCACCCTATCCATCCCCAGTTCAGAAACGTCAACAAAAGGATAAGGATAAAACCCAGAAAACGAACCATGCCATAGCGTATAAAAAAGATAAATTAAGGGAAAGATTAACCAATAAAAGATATGGCTCCAGCGAATTTCTATTTTATCCAAAAACAGCCACCAAAAGAAGAAGAAACTCAAAGGTGTAACAACATGCAATAATTCATCGACTAGACTTAATAGCCCTTGCGGATGCGACAGAAAGCGGAGTATACCATTGTAGATTAAGCCAACAATAAGAATGTACAGTGTGACAGCAGTCATAGTTTCGGATTTAGTGAAGAATAAACCCATTCGACTTTTTGAGCAGAAAACAGTAAAAAAACAGCATAACAGAACCATTATATTGCTCAAAATCGTAAAATAGCTAAAAAAATGAATAATATAATCTACTCTGTCAAGCTTTGAAACAAGAGCACTCAGTACAAATTGCCCAATAAGTGCAAACAAGGCAATCAAACCAATGCTACCAGCAAAAACTGTTTTTAATGACTTTTGTGTTTCCATATTCGTATTGGTCTATACAATCCTAAATATAAAAAATTCAGCTGCTTTATCGAATTTAAATGACCAATTTCCTCTCTACCCTGTTGAAGATCTGAATACAGATTGTAAATAATGGCGACAAATTGTAAATGAATTCAGTTTCCTTAGTTACAATTACTATTTTTACTGGATATAAAGTATGGATACATGATAACACTCGCCATTATCGAGGATGAACCCGCGGTACGCAAAGAAATCAGCTATTTGGTCCAACAGGAAACTGACGTTGAACTTGTTGGCTGGAGTGATACGGTGACAAATGCTGTAAAATTGATTGAAGAGAAACAACCAGACGTTATACTCATGGATATTCAGCTCCGTGATGGTACAGCATTTGACATCCTAAAAAAACTGACCGTTATTCCACAGAATATCATTTTCATTACGGCTTACAATCATTTTGCAATCAAAGCCATCAAATACGGCGCATTGGATTATCTCTTAAAACCAGTTGATCAAACCGAGTTGAACGAAGCACTGGAACGCTATCGTCGTAAAAGAGAAAACAATCCGCAATGGATGCAGCGTTTATCAATGGCACATGAGGCACTGCACGCCAGTGAGCTACCCGAAAGCATTGCATTGGCATCAATTCACCATGTACGCATCGTACCTGTTCATCATATCGTGTACTGTAAGGGCGATGGCCCCTATACTTTTTTCTTTTTGAGTGATGGCACAAAAGAGTTAATCTCCAAGCCCCTCAAATATTATGAAGAATTATTGCCTCAGCCGTATTTCTTGCGCACGCATCAATCTTATCTTGTCAACCGATCGCACATCTCTGGCGTCAATCGTTCCGAGTATATTGTCTTAAAGAACAAAGAGGAAATTCCAATTTCATCTCGCCGGAAAAACTCGATCTTAAATCAGCTCTTTCCGGAAAAATGAGATCACTGAACCTTATTTTCGTGGGGCTCTTGTTGCCCTTATTTTTCGTCGGCTGTAGCAAAAAACAAAACTCCTTTTCTACAGATCGCGAAACTATTGCTGCACAGATTAAAGCGCTCGAAGACCTAAAATTAAATACAACAAATGGAGATTCCGTCAAGAAGATCTGGCTACAATTAGACCGCAATTCTACAGTAAAAAAAGACACTGTACTCGCTGCACGTGTAAAATATTATTTGGCACGGTTATATGCCATGAGCGGTCAGGATTCAGCTCTTTTTTTTGTTGAACAGGCACTTGAACTCATCGAACCCACAACTGGAAACGCGAAATATAAAGCACTTATCTACAATGGTATAGGAAATATCCGCAGCATTGAAGCCAAACAACGCGAAGCAGGTTATTATTATAATAAAGCCGCCACCATTGTTTTATCGGATACCGCCGCAGGACTGTCAACTGAAGCAAAATCAGCGATATTATTATCCGCCGCACAAAACAACCTGGGTACCTTTCAATATAACCTTGCCGAAAAAATGAATCGATCGGTATTGCCCTTAATTGATTCGTTGCCCGAAGGACATGTTAATCGGCAACGTGTTCTGGTGCAGATGATACAGACGCTCAACACCTTACACAGACCGGCGGCAGATATTGCTCCCTACCTTCACAAACTCGAAGAATTGCACGCTAAAAATCCGGCTAAATACAACATTAGTTTTCTGTACGATTCCAAGATCCAATACTATGAAACTGCAAAAAAACCGGACTCCATTTTACATTATGAATTGCTGAAAATAGCAATAGATGAACGTTTGCATCAAGAAACAGCATCCTCTATATTGATGAACAATTTATTCGTCGACTACAGTAATGTTGCCGCAATCTACGTTTCACTGAAGAACGCTGCATCGGCCAAGATGTTCATCCAAAAAGCGAGCAATCTCAAGGCCCAATTTCCAAAATTAATCTTTGCTAACAACGAAATTACATTTCAACACAGTCTTGCAGCCGTATACCGCTTGCAAGGAAAAGATAAGGCGGCAATAGACGCATTGAATCATCTTGTTCAATTACAAAGAAGTGTTTACCAATCGGAGAATACACAAGCGATCGCCGAAATGAATGCCCTATATCAACTCCAGGCAAAAGATCAATCGATTCGTATCCTAAACGAAAATATCAAGATCAATAAACTTCAACTACAACAAAATCGTTTGTGGCTGATCATTTCTTCCCTGGCTGTTATTTTATTGATCATCGTCCTTTTCTTCCTGTATTACAGTTTTCGCCAACGACGTTCCAGACAGGAGAAAGAAAAAGTCTTATTGCAGCAACAGTTACTTCGGACGCAAATGGAACCGCATTTCATTTTCAACACCCTTTCGGCTGTACAAAGCTTCATGCGCCTGGATAAGAAAGAAAACGCCATTAAATATTTAAACCGTTTCAGTCGGCTATTACGTAGCAATCTGGAGCTAAGCCGTGAGAACCTTGTTCCACTAAATGAGGAATTGGAGACCTTAGAAAACTATCTGATTCTGCAGCAAATGCGTTTTGAAGATGCTTTCCATTACCATATTATACAACCTGAAGACCAAGACTTGAGCGCAGTCATGCTCTCCCCAATGCTAATACAGCCCTATGTTGAGAATGCAATTCTACATGGCATAGACTTTGAAACGGGCAATGGAAATATTGACATCCAATTTGAGTTGTCGGCAGATATCCTACAGGTGCGAATTCAAGATAGCGGAAAAGCCATTCCCGACCTTCCTGAAGTTTCCCATCGTTCGCTTTCAGGAACGATCAGTCGTGAACGCATGCAATTATTAGGCAAAAAAGCAAGTGTACAGATTACTAAATCCCCAACTGCCGGCACTACCGTTATACTCCACATCCCTGTGACCTATTAACGATTGACATGATAGATACTCCGAAATACTGAAACATATCCTCCAATAAACAGACGGCGAGCAACCCTAAATTACTCGCCGTCTAAATTAACTAACACAAACTAAATCTCTCATTGCGGGTTTTCCCCCTAAACATCGACCTACTTTTATTTTTGTTTCAGCTTATCTGCCAAAATTTTCATATAAAAACCTCCGACAACACTACGTGCCTTAAAGTTCTCACGGATACCTGTAGTTGAATCATAGAAATCATTCAAAGGAACACGGGACACTGTTTGAATCGAATGATTATATACTGGTTTCACCAATGCCTCAAATGCCTCTCTCGATGGAGCAAATGAAGCTGTCCAAAGGATCCAGTCATTTTTGGTGTACGCTTTACGGCTATCCAATGGAATACCGAATCTATTTTGTTTCGTCAGGTAATACTTGATCTCTGTATCATACACTTTTTGAGGAAACAAATTCAATCCCAAAACTTTGTCCCAGATCAAGTTATATTTTTGACTCCAGGTATTTTTATCATCAAATGTCAGTGCATAATGGTCGCCAGCGTCTGCCATATCCATCCATTTCGGAACCATCTCCTCGGCAATTGCACGATATTTTTTTGCAGTGGCTGTTTCACCGATTGTCTCAGCGAGCTGCGCATAACAAGCGATACCTACAATCGCTTTAACAGATAAATTCGCATTTCGTGCAAGGTGACCAGCAAAATCATCGGTACATAGCTGCGTTTTAGGATCAAAACCGTCTTTAACAAGATAATCTACCCAGGTGGTCAGCGTTTTCCAATGTTTCTTCGCATAATCTCCGTTCCCCTGTACTTTCGTGATTGCAGCGGTTAAAATAATCATATTGCCTGACTCCTCCACTGGCATAGGTTCGCCATACGTTTGGCCATTGGCCAATGGGTAAGTACCCAGATCGTGCGCCGCCCAAGGATAAGGGTATTGCCCGCTTTCGCTAAAATAAAAGATTCCGCTCAACATTCCCTTTAACAGCTCAGGATTATAAATCAAATATAATGGCGCTGATGGATAGGTAACATCGACCGTATTGATAAAGCCGCCACTGTTATTTTCTTTGGAAAGCCATAGCAGTTCATTTTGTGGACTTTTTACCAAAGTATGGGCTGCAATACTTTGCCGATAAGCAAGAACGTTCAGGTGTGCATATTCTTTTCCGCCCGATTTTAGTGCATCAGCATAGACAGCTTTATCGAATGCCACACATTTATCGAGCACACTGCGATACTCGTCTGCCGCCAGCGTCAACTGATTTTCAATCGTTTCCTGGCCGGAATTGTTCCACCAGGGTCTTAGATTATTTTTAAAATACTGAATCGCATAAATTTCATCATAACCTAATTCAACAAAACGCTCCTCCGCCTTCGATCCTACATTTCCAAATGGAATGATCGTGTTCAGTGCAAGTGAAGTACCTTTTAAACTTTTTTCGGCTGTCACTGTTCCCTTTCTAAAGGCATCTACGGCACCTGCCATCGGACTTAAAAACTGCTGTGCCTTATCTTTCTTTGGCGAAGCGACATAAAAATAGCCCCAGTCGATCCGCATATCGTCGGCACCTTTCTGCAAGATGGGCTGTTCGACCGTTCCGGCTTTCAGTACCGCCAATTTTTCGGTCTCATATTTCTCTGCGGTCACTTCCTGCGAAGGTTTATATACCGCGATATTTGATGCCGCACTTAAAAACACTTTGACAGCATGCTGCTTGCCATCGTTTGCTTTTACATTGTACGTGATATAGCTTACAGGTCTGGCCAATAAATTTAGATCGTCCATAAGCAAAGGCGACGTAAAAGTCAATTTTAGATCCACTTTACCCGCCTGAAAATTATAGACCGTACGCGTGGCAGTTATTTCCACCTCTTTCTGCACTGCGGTCTGCACCTTCGGACCACGCTCTTTAAGTCTGTCAACCAGGCCAAAATCCAGGAAACGGCCACCTGCAGTATTTTTCAAATGGATGGCAATCGTATTTTGCCCGACTTTCAAATTAGCCTTATCGATCGGTAAATAGTGAAAGCTATTTGTCCAGCCTGTTTTTTCATAGACTTTCTTTCCGTTCAAAAATACTTCCACATTATCATCATGATTCAGCTTCAGAAACAGTTCATTAATGTCCTGCGGATTGGCAACAGTAAACTCACGCCGTACCCAGATATCGTCCGATTTCCAAAGCGTTTTCACCTGCTTTTCATCGTCACCAATAGGGGCAACACCCGATTTCCAGCCCTCCGCTTTATAAGCGGCAGACTGCCAGTCCCCTTGTGGCTTGGATTCTGAATAATGTATTGTATAAGATTTATCTTCGGCAGTTGGCAGAATAACCGCATAATTAGGTTCCTCTTTACCAAGAAAACGATAGATATTACCATCAACATTAATTAAGCCTAACAGCGAATGATCAGCTTCAGTCCAGTGTTTCGTTGTCGATGCATTCAGCTGATCCGTCATCGACCATATACTAAAATTGGGATTATGCGTAATCAATGGATAAGCCGGAGCTTTCCTTTCTTGGGCTTGTACACGTAAAAAAGTAGAAGCACAGGCTATGATACAACAAAAGCCTATTTTCCCAATTTTGTTCAGGGCATAAATAGATGTTTGAAAAGGTTTAATCATATATTTTGGATAAAATTAGCTATACAGTTTTCAGCATTGAGCTTTTGCCCAATCGTTTTAACAAAGAAAGTGGGAATAATTTAAATTCAGCTGTCGCATCGTATCATTTTATATTCAATTTATATCATATTTAACACTTGGTTAGGTAATAGAGATAATTATTATCTTTGGAAACCTGTCCGATTGTTCTTCGCATCATGACCTGCAAACATCGGCTTCAATTTTATCCGCAAAACGATGAGAAGTATTTACATTTTTTTCCTGATTACCCTATCTTGTCTTTTCTCAACAAGCACTCAGCTTTATGCACAAGAGACAGATTCAGTCAATAAAAAAGAAATGGGGTTAAGTTCCCTGCTGAACGAAATTAGACAGCAGCAAATTAATGATTCTCTCGAACGCGTAAAACTTCAGAATGAAATTGCCGATCTTAAAAGTCAAAACAGTCCAAAAAAGGAGAACTTAAAACAACAGCTCAATGAGTTTGATGAAGAAAATACCATTCGGCAGCAGCAATTGAAAATTAGAGTAGACTCCATCAAAAAAAACACAAAAAGATATGCTGTTGCCCCATTTAATGATACGCTATTTTATATCTACAACAAACTGGGATCCTCATTAGCCAAAGACCGTGCTTACAATGTGGTCAGCCGGATCCATAATCTATATGAAGATGATTTTGTGAAAGTAGATTCATTTAAAATCGAAAATAACGAAATCAGTACAGACATTGTGTACAAAGATCTCGTGATCACTTCCGTCACAGAACTCGATGCACTTCTGGAAGGAAAAAGCAAAGAGGAAATTGCAGCGAGCTATCTGAAAAGAATTCAAAATTCGATCACAGCAGAACGTGCCGATAATAGCATCTCGAAACTGCTTACCCGAAGCGGACTCGTATTCCTTATCCTCCTCATTTTTGCGATACTGATCTTTTTAATAAACAAATTGAAGAAATATGGTACGCAACGTATATTGACGGAAAGAACACAACTGATTAAAGATATTAAGATCAAAAATTACGTACTCGTTACTTCGGTACAAAAAACGCGTATGCTTATTAATGCAATTAATATCTTGCGCTGGGCATTGATTATCCTGATTGCCTTTATTATGCTGCCGATTGTCTTTAGTGTTTTCCCTTTTACACAGAGCTGGGCATCCAACCTTATTGGACTCTTCACAAAACCTCTGAAGACAGCAGTTCTGGCGATCTGGGATTATATTCCCAATCTGATTACTGTATTTGTCATTCTAGTTGTCATGCGTTATGCCGTCCGGTTCGTAAAATACATATTCAGCGAAATCGACAAAGGGAAATTGGAGATTAATGGCTTTCATCGTGATTTTGCCATGCCAACTTTCACCATTGTGCGCTTTCTGCTTCAAGCTTTCACACTCGTGCTTATTTTCCCTTATCTACCCGGAGCCAATTCAGATATCTTCAAAGGAATATCCGTATTTATTGGCGTCCTGTTTTCTTTAGGCTCATCGTCTGCAATTTCCAACATCATCGCTGGTTTAGTGATCACTTATATGCGTCCCTTTCGTATCGGCGATCGCATCACTATTGCTGATAAAACTGGGGTTGTTATCGAAAAGTCACCGCTGGTAACGAGACTTAGAACAATAAAAAATGAAGAAATCACTATCCCCAACTCGTCGGTACTTTCCGGAAATACGGTCAATTATTCAACCTTCTCGGAAGACGGCATCTGTTTCCAGGTAGAATTAACAGTCGGTTATGAAGAACCTTGGCAGCGTATACACGAATTGTTGCTGAACATACCGCCTCGAATAAAACGGGTAAACCTTACCCCAGCGCCGTTTGTCTTACAAAAAAAACTAGATGACTTTTATGTGCTATATGAGCTCAATGTGTATATCGCTAAATCGGCAGAAATTGAACTCGCAAAATCGGAGATTTTTCAATCGATCCTTGATGATTTCTTGGCTGCTGGAATTGAAATGAATGGGCCACATATATTTGCTAAAGTGGATCACGTCCAGCAATACAATCCAAAAATGAGCAACAATTAGTCTGCATTACCCCGAACATCGCACGTTTGGGATTTTCAAGCAAAGCTATCTACTCCTCCTCATCACTGTAGGCAGGTTCCTTCTGATAATTGCTCCCGAAAACCTGCGGGGTAGAAAATAATGTCTCAGCTCATTGATTTCCATATGCAACAAACTACGTGATCTTTTAACGTAAATATAGTTAAGAAAGCACAACATACTGCCACTGGACTATCTGCTTTATTCAATTTGGACTAGCTTTCTCCAAGCTATTGGCCGTAATTTTGAACTAAATCAAGAAATAGTTATTTGCATGTATGTACCCAAACATTTCCAATTCGAAGGCTGCGCCGAAAAGAAAAATAACATCGACGTCGACATCACAAAGGTAAAACTAACAGATATTGATCTTCTGCAGGAAATAGGAAAAAAAACCTTTGTCCAAACTTTTTCGGATACGAATACCGAAGACAATATGAAGGCTTATCTGGCAGAAGGTTTTTCAAGGGAAAAATTATTATCTGAACTCTGTAACGACGAATCGGAATTTTACTTTGCTACTGTGGAAAATAAGGTTGTCGGTTATCTGAAAGTCAATACGGGCCAGGCCCAAACCGAACAGCAATGTCCACGAGCACTAGAAATTGAACGTATCTATGTATTACAGGAATTTCATGGAAGAAAAGTAGGACAATTATTGTATGAAAAAGCAATCGGCCTGGCGCAGCTGAAAGAAGCCTCATTTGTTTGGTTGGGTGTCTGGGAGAAGAATGTGCGCGCAATTAATTTCTATCAGAAAAATGGTTTTGTCGCATTTGATCAACATATTTTTCAATTAGGTGATGATAAGCAAACAGATATCATGATGAAAAAAGTAGTACAGCCCTACCATGAATGAGACTATTACAGAAAATATACGCATTATTCAACAGCGTATAGACAAAGCCTGCAAGGCAAGTAATCGAAATCCACAGGACGTGAAATTATTGCTGGCAACCAAAACCGTTCCTGCCGAACGTATTGAAATCGCATTGCGTGCAGGACAAACATTGATTGCCGAGAATAAAGTACAGGAACTGAAAGACAAATTTGAGTATTTAAATACCATTCCCCATGTCAATCATTTTATTGGGCATCTGCAAACCAATAAAATCAAAGATATCCTCAAATACAATGTATCCTGCATTCATTCGATAGACCGTTTCGATCTTGCCGAAAAATTGCATCAGCGACTTTTAAAGGAAAATAAGACCATTGAAGTGCTTATTCAGGTGAATACCTCCTTCGAAGACAGTAAATACGGAGCTTCTCCCACGGAGGTGCTTGACCTCGTTCGACAAATCGCTACATTAAACACGCTGCAGATAAAAGGGTTGATGACAATAGGTATCTTGAGTGCTGAAGCAAAAAAAGTACGCCAGTGCTTCCAATTGCTCAAACATATTCAACAAGAAATCACAGTTTTACATATCCCTCAGGTATCGATGAAAGAATTGTCAATGGGCATGAGCGGAGATTTAGAAATAGCAATAGCAGAAGGCGCAACAATTGTCAGGGTGGGCACGGCAATTTTTGGGCAGCGTCCGACACCAGATAGTTATTATTGGAATGAGCACATTTAATGTAAAAAAGATGCACATACATTTTATACAGCACGAAGTTTTTGAGGCCCCCGGAGCCTATTTGCATTGGGCAGAAAAGCGCCAACATCAGGTTACTTTTTCCCACGTTTACCGGCAGGACCATCTTCCAAAAGAAATCGACTCTATCGACTTTTTGATCGTTATGGGCGGACCTCAAAGTCCAGATTCATCCCAAACCGAATACCATTATTTTGACGCGAAGTCCGAAATTGCGCTTATCCGGCAATGCATTATTGCCGGCAAAGCTGTTGTGGGGGTCTGCTTGGGGGCTCAATTGATTGGCGAGGCACTCGCTGCACCCTATGCGCACAGCCCGGAAAAAGAGATTGGAGTCTTCCCGATCACACTTACGACGGAGGGGATGAACGACATCAAAATAGCGCATTTTGGCAATAAATTGCAGGTCGGACATTGGCACAATGATATGCCCGGACTAACAGACAAAAGTAAAATATTAGCACACAGCGCGGGCTGCCCCAGACAAATAGTGGGCTATGCAAATCTCGTATACGGATTTCAATGCCATATGGAATTCACGCCAGAGGTTATCTCCCTTTTGATCGATTCCGAAACAGATCTTCCGCTCCAAAGCCAAACGCATCAATTTGTACAATCAGCTGATGAAATTCAAGGCTACGATTATGAAGAAATGAACAGCAAGCTTCATGTTTTTCTAGATTTACTAGAATCCGCATATGTTGAAACCTTAATAAAACCAGCAAGTGCATGTTCCTAAAGCATCTGTTAAAATTCGCATAGTTAATTCATTAATCAGATAAAAAATAGTAGCTTTGGTTATAACACGAAAAAACCATTGATGGACATTATGCGCAGTCGACTTTTAAAAATGGGCTACCTCCTTTTTTTGGGGCTGCTCCTATTTTCTTGCATTTCCAAAAAAGAAAACAAAGATCTGATCTGGTATCAGCACCAAGTTATCGAGCAGATTGTACCGGAAAATGACTCCACCTACAGGGTGCAGATCGGTATTATGGCAGCGTCATTCTGGTTAGATAATAAAAATGGTCAATTGAGTAGCGAATTAACTCTACTGCAGCAGAGTCTCACCCAACGCAACAAGCTGAACGTCGCCGTTCAGCAAGGTACCAACAAAATCATTCGCGTTACAAAATCCGAGTAAAACAATTTTTTACCAAAGGCAACACAAATGATTCTGGTACCCACCACTTCAATTTTTATTTTAATACTTTCACACCTGTTCCACACAGACATGACGCCCCAAGCTATTTCATCTCCAATACTCTCTTCAATGAAGTCTTTGCAGACAAAACTATAAATTAAGCGAGTTTATTCATTAATAAAATTTTGGGGGCCTCCTGCAGTTTTTCTCCAGCAACTTTTCCGAATTCCACGATATAGGATTGTTGATTATGCGCATCCAGGCCAGCCTGATCTTTCCAGATTTCATAAAAAATAAACTGGTTCTCATCATCATTTAACTGATGCAGATCATATTGTATACAAGCCTCTTCTTTTCTACTTGCTTTCACCATCTTTAGCAGTAATGCCAATACCTCTTCGCGATGTGAAGGAACCGCTTTTAAAATTGCTGTTAAATATACTTTCATCGTATTGATTTTGTTTTGGTAATAGTTGCTGTAATAATAGCAATAAAGCTATGAATAAGCCCTATTCCTCTTCGTTTAATTTTTAATTCAAGGTAGTTTCCAGTTGAAACACTTCTTCCAGATATTGTTTATACGCTTTCTCGTAATTAGCAACACGCTCCGGTGATGCCCCTTTCTCCATATCATGAAAATGGAAACTGCCTATGCGCGCCAATCCGGCAAACTGATTCATCTTATGAAAACCAAATAAAACTCCTTCATCAACAGAATGCTGATCGAAAAACTCATTTTCTAATGTAAATGCGGTGTCAGGCGCATTCCAGCTTGAAGTTACCATATATTTTTTACCTTGCATCAAACCTCCCGTACCATAGTTAATTGCCGGATTCGTACGTGAACGTCCATCGCTTTTATAGATACCATTGTTATGCCCTGCCGTAAAAACTTCATCGATATAGAGCTTTAGACGATTGGGAACCTGAAACCACCACACCGGAAAATGATAAACAATAATATCTGCCCATTTAAAGTTTTCAACTTCCGCTATTGGCTCAAAATCATCATTGATATTGGTAACTCGGGTTTCGAATCCATTTCCTGCCAGTGTTGCGACAGTCCAATTTGTTATTGTGGTATTAAAAGAACCACCTGAGTGAGCGAAATTCTGTCCGCCATTGATAATAAATATGTTCATTTCTATAATTTTTCTTATTGATAACACAAATTTCTATCATATTTTTAAATCATACAAATAATTTAAATTGTATATTTGTATCATAAAAATAATAACTATGAAATGGAACTTGGAATGGCTGCGAACCTTTAAGGCAATCTATGAAACGGGAACACTTTCAGCTGCTGCGCAGGAATTATTCATCTCTCAGCCTGGTGTGAGCCTGCATCTAAATTCGCTCGAAGCATTTACTGGGCATAAACTTTTCGATCGTTCCGCACGAAAAATGGTACCGACCGAAAAGGGAAAAATCTTATATAATTATATTATTGATCCACTAAAGAAACTGGAAACCGGCGAGCAACATTTCCATAAACGCGCTTTGGACGAACGTGCTACAATTAGCATCGGCATGTGCTTTGAGACCTTTCAATATACGCTTGAAGAACATATTGCCCAGCTTCCGTTCAATCTGATCATCAAATTTGGGGAATATCCGCAGATGCAGCAGGATCTCGACAACGGTTTGCTGGACCTCATTATAACTCCTCAAAAAGGGAACCAGCAGAATCTCCAGTATGAAGCTTTTTCAAAAGAACGTATTGTCCTAATTGCTGGCTGTCAAACCGACACTTCCGAGCTAGAGAAACTCTTGGCGGACAACAAGATTAAGGAAGCTGCTCAGCTGCTGAAAAAACAATTGTGGTATAGTACTGCCGCCGATATGGATCATTTAAAAAACTATTGGTCAACACACTTTGGTGAGCATCCTGACTTCAGTCCCAATTATATCGTTCCCAATATAAGCTCTATTATACGCTGTCTGAGTAACAATACAGGCTTTTCTATTGTGCCCGACTTCCTTTGTGCCGAAGCAATTGCATCGGGAAAAATTAAACTGATCTGGGAAGGTACTTCCCCCGTAGAAAATATACTTTACTTTGGAACGAGAAAGAAAACCATGTACCAAGAGGAAATTGTTCAGTTAGAAACACTGCTAAAAGAGAAATGGTAAATCAACGGGCAGCTTGATTTAATAGCCCCGTGTATGTCACTAATGAAGCATTTTACTCAGAAATTCAGGCGTTACACCAATATAGGCAGCCACTTGTTTTTGCGGCAGGCAGTCGATCAATGTAGGATAGCGTGCGCAGAACTTTTCATAACGTTCCTTGGCGGCTAAACGGAGATTCTCCATCGATCGGCTTTGATAATAAACCAGTGCATTTTCGGCGAGTATCCGAAAATAAACATTCAATTTCGGAATCTCCTGATAGAGTCGGTTTAGATCCATTTTGGAGATCATCCATAACTCCGATTCAAATACCGCATCAATGTATAGGTTTCCGGGCTTGCCAGTCACCAGACTATACATGTCGCCAATCCACCAACCCGCTGGAGCAAACTGCTGAATATATTGAAATCCATTCTCATCCACACAGTAACTTCTTAGACAGCCAGAGGCAACGAAGATAGCGTACCTGCTTAAATCCCCTTCCAATAGCAAATATTGCTTCTTTTTCACCTTCTTGGACTTCAGCACCGCCAATAGGAGTACGATTTCGTCTTCAGTAAGTTTGATCTCTTTCTGGATACTGTCTAACAATAACTGCTGGTCCATAAATTTATATATGATACACAACAAACATAAAGAAATTGATTTTTCTATCCAAAATATTGCCTCTCCGAAAAATCAGTCTCATCTCTACTGGAGCTTCCACCTGCGCCCTATTTTGAGCAACCTTGGAACCTTATACAAATGGCGTCTTTTCTACGAAATAAAACAAGTGATATTCCGTAGAAAGGACGTGCAATTTGTTTAGATATTAACTGATGGCCGTCCTGAAGCCAAGGTATGTGCCTCCTTCATTACTTCTGAATACGTAGGATGGGCATAAGATACCCTAGACATACTATCTGCAGTAATCTCATACTCCAATCCCAAAACACCCTGAGCAATCAGGTCGGCCGCTCGTGCACCGATTACGTGAACACCTAATACTTCGCCATATTTTTGATCTGCGAGCACCTTTACAAAGCCTTGCGTATTCATTCCCGCACGCGCGCGCGCATTTGCCGAGAAGGGAAACTTTCCAATAGCGTAAGCGATGCCTTTGGCTTTGAGATCTTCTTCTGTCGCTCCGACAGACGCAACTTCGGGCCAGGTATAAACCACACTGGGTATGCGGTCATAATGCAGCTTTGGTTTTTGGCCGTCCATATGCTCCACAACAAATATCACTTCTTCCTCAGCCTTATGAGCCAACATTGCTCCACCTATTACATCACCGATAGCGTAAATGTGGGGAACTGCAGTCTGCAATTGCTCATTTGTAACAACCATACCTCTGGCATCCAGACGAACACCCGTATTTTCAAGCCCAAGTCCAACCGTAAATGCCTTTCGTCCAACAGCAACCAGAATATAATCTGCCTGTAATTCTTGTTCCTTACCCCCTCGATCTCTAAAAAAAACTTTGGCTGTATTGCCCATATTTTCTGTTTTGTAAACAGCCTGTTCAAGCAAAATGCGGATACCATCTTTCACCAATATCCTTTTCAATGCATCACCTAGTTCATGATCCATATTCGCAAGGAGATGGTCTGCATATTCAATAATGGTCACCTCACAACCAAGCCTATTAAATATTGATGCCATTTCAACCCCGATCACGCCGCCACCGATAATAACAAGGTTATCCGGTTTTTTCTGCAGCGATAATGCTTCTGTTGAAGTGATAATACGTTCTTTATCGATTGTTACTCCCGGAACCGTCGCTGGTTTGGACCCCGTCGCTATGATAAATTTCTTTGCTCCGAGTAACAAGCTGTCTTGGGCCGACCGAACAACCTGCAGGGTTGAATTATCAACAAAAGAAGCCGTGCCATGAATCACTGTAACCTTATTCTTTCTCATCAGAAAATTTAATCCCTGCGTATTTTGCAGCACAACTTTGTCTTTACGCTCATACAGGCGGTTAAAGTCCATCGAAAGCCCCTCTACCTGGATCCCATGAGCGGTAAAATGATGCGCTGCATCATGATAGTGATGCGTGCTATCTAAAATAGCCTTTGTCGGGATACAGCCTACATTCGTACAGGTCCCGCCCAATGTATCGTATTTTTCGACAAGCGCTGTTTTATACCCCAACTGGGCACTACGAATCGCGGCAACATAGCCCCCAGGGCCAGATCCAATAACAACCAAATCATATTGTTCCATATACTGCTTATTTTTATTTATTTAAGGCTAAAACACAAACTCCAATCTCTTATTTGAATACTACTTTAAAATTCTGGCGGATAAATTTCAATAGATATGTCAACAATAATATACCAAAAGGTATATTTAATAACATAAGTAAACGCATTATTTATTAAAAATTTTCATACAATTAAAATCAATACAAACCTACAAATAATATACCAATTGGTATATTATTAAATTAAAAAAAAGCATACGAATAAAAATAATATGAAAGTCAATTCTATTAAAAGCTTTTTTCATTGGTAGCCAATTCACCGTATATTTTAGTACCTTGTTCCTCAATCAGCGCTAAAAATTAAAATGTCATTTTTAGATGAAACAGCATAGTTATACAGCCACCGTTGAGTGGACAGGAAATCGCGGCACCGGCACCGATCATTACAAAAACTATGAAAGAAGCCACCGAATTGTCATTGACGGCAAAGCCGCTATTGAAGGCTCTTCCGACCCTGCATTTCTCGGAGATCCAGCCAAACATAATCCCGAAGATTTATTGTTAACCTCCCTATCCTCCTGCCATATGTTATGGTACCTTCATTTCTGCTCGGTCCATAAAATTATTGTGGAAGAATATGTAGACAAGGCAACAGGTATCATGATCGAGGAAGAAAGCGGAAAAGGCTATTTTAAGGAAGTTACACTAAATCCTTCAGTTCGTGTAAAAGATTCGGCAATGATCGCGCTAGCCATTGAATTACATCATAAGGCTAATGAATATTGTTTTATTGCCAATTCTGTAAACTTTCCGGTTTTGCACCGTCCCCAGGTTACTGCGAGCACATCCCAAAAATAATGAAATTAACTCCTCTAAATGATCTCGAACGAATTGATTATATAGATCGCTACGAGGTCGAATTATGCCCGCAAAAGCCACTATTTCAAGGAAGCGAAATAGCGGCATATTTCTTTAAAAGCAGTACAAATATAGGCCGCAAGCTGTTGTACTTACGAAACAAAATAGTAGCTGTATTAGGCATTGACAAAGGCGATAATTTACAACACTCAACGCCAAAAACAATCGATAAAATTGAAGAAGGACAAACATATGGGCTGTTTGAGATCTTGAAAACAGATCCTAATGCCGTAGTTATGGGGAAGAATGATAAACATCTGGATTTCCGCATATACATCACACTGGAACCAAAGCAGGCCCATCCTTTATTACATGGACTAAATATTGTAACCAAAGTACAGTACAACAACCTTTTAGGGAAGTTATATTTCTTTTTCGTCAGGCCCTTTCATAAATTGCTCGTAAGAAAGATGTTAAGGAAAATGAAAACACAAATGAGTCGGCCATAAGAAGATAATGCTATTTATTCGCTAGCCGTTCTTGCAATTCCCTTCGAAAAGTAATACCGACAGGCAGCGTCATATCATTGATCTGCACCATTCCATGCTCATATTTACTCACCTTATTGATCGAGGCAATGTAAGACTTGTGAATACGAATAAATTTTGATGCCGGCACCTGTGTAAGAATTTGCTGTGTGGTGCTTGCCGTTAAAAAAGTCTGATTTGGGGTGACAATTTTTACATAATTGCCAAAGCTTTGGATAAAATCAATCTGGGATAACTTAACATCAATAACACGTCCATCCATCCGGATACTAATAGATTTTGGTTCGTCCTCCTGTGGAGCCGCGATTGTATTATTATAGGACAGAAAACGTTGTACGGCCTTAAAAAAACGGGGAAATGAGATTGGTTTCAGCAAGTAATCAACAACGCCATAATCATAGCTTTCTAGCGCATACTCGGAATAGGCCGTTGTCAAAATAGTCTTGGGCGGATTATCCAGCATTTTCAGAAACTCCATCCCATTAATTTCAGGCATTTCAATATCCAAAAAAACCAAATCAACTTTGTTCTCCCGAAGAAACTCCAATGCCTCAAAAGCATTATAACACTGGGCGACCAGTTGCAAATCAGCACTTCTTTCAATATAATTTACCAACACATAATGCGCAGCAGGTTCATCATCGACTACGATACAGCTATTCTTATTCATTGTTTAAAGATTGATAACCAATGACACTTCATACTCCTCTTTCTTGGAATTTGTGGTTAACTTATACCGATTAGGATACAAAAGCTTCAATCGTGCCATCGTATTTTCCAAACCTATTTTAGCCGAAAACACATTCCTTTTCTTAACAGGAACAGAATTCCGCACATGCAAATATAAGTTCCCTTTTTCAATCTTGATGGAAATATGTACAAAACAATCTTCGATACTGCACGTTCCATGTTTAAAAGCATTTTCCACGAACGTGATTAAAAGCATAGGAGCAATCTGATAATTGATATTTTCCTCTTTTTGATAATCAAACTCTATTTTGGTGCGATAGCCCAGCCGTTCCCGTTCCAACTCGATATAACTGGAAATAAAATCAATTTCATCGTCCGTAGAAACAAATTCCCGATCGCTGCTTTCCATCTGATAGCGAAGAAGCTGAGAAACTTTGATAATCAATTCGGAAGTACGTTCCGGGTACTTCAGATTAATACCGTAAATGGTGTTTAAGGTATTGAAAAGAAAATGTGGGTTGAGCTGCTTTTTTAAATGCGACAATTGAGTCTGATTTGAAAGCAGCTCACGTCTGGTCTTCAAACGCTGAAAACGGTAAAATTCGATAAATTGAATACTCCCCAGTATACAGATCAAAGATCCTAATAATACACCAAATTGATAATGGAAAGTTTTCTGAACAAGATTTTTATAAAGAAAGCAGTTTTTATAGATCACATTATCTGTCAACTCTTTTAATATCAATGCAAATACCAAGAGTGTTGCCACGGAGGCCAAAATATATAACAACGGTTTATTCTTTTTCAGAAGCAATGGCAACAAGAAAAATCGATTCAATTGCGCATGCGCGTAGAGGATCAAGAAATAGAACACCCCCATCAAAAATCCCTTCCAGCTCAGGATCAAAATCCAATCGTTCAAAGTAAAGAGGATAAACGAAAAGATCAATAGCAGGACCTCTTGTATTATCTTGTTCTCCAAAACCTTTCTCATCATCCTTTTTTTGTTAAAATTCTGTTACAAAGTAAAAGTTTTAAGTTTATATCAGCAGAAAAATAAATGACGAATTAAATTGGTCACTTTTAAACGGCATAGATCATTTTAAAGGGATATCTCAGCTCCTACCATTATTATCTTCGTGTCCATAAAATGATATATAACCTATGCTGAAATTGAATTTAGTGTTGTCATTGGCTGTATCACTTGCAAGCTCCATTTCCTTCGCCCAGACGCTCACGCTCCGCGATGCTGTAGAACAGGGGATTGCGAATTATGGGAATATCAAGGCAAAGGAATATTATCTTCAGTCTTCCCTACAGACCAATGAACAAGTCAAACGCGACTTTTGGCCCAATCTGAACATCGTTGCCCAACAGGATTATGGGACAGTTAATGGACAAAATGGTCCGCTGTATGGATTCGGCGGATTGGGTGTAGCTTCTTCAGGAGCTCCGCTTCCCGAACAAAACTGGAATGCCGCATTTGGTGCCCTTTACTTAGCCAATGTCAATTGGGACATTTACACCTTTGGACGAAAAAAAGAACGTATCGAATTGGCTAAATCAGATACCAAACGGCTACAAGCCGACCTTGGGCAGGAGCAATTCCAGCATAAGGTCAAAATTGCAGCAGCCTACCTGAATTTATTGGCCAGCCAACGACTGGAAAAAAATCAACAGATGAATCTCGATCGTGCACTGGTTTTTCTAAATATTGCTGCCACGAAAGTAAAAAATGGCATTTTACCCGGAGTAGATTCAACTTTAGCCTCTGCCGAAGTTTCACGCGCAAAAATCAGCCTCAATCAAGCCCGCGAAAATGTCAAAGAGCAAAATAACAAGCTGACGGTATTAATGGGGATTCCGGCAAAAGACCTAAAGATCGATACTGTTCTTGTTCAGAAAACACCGGTGCAACTCATTCCTCTTTCATCCAATTTGATAGCGAGTAATCCTATTCTCCAATTTTATAAAAGTAAAATTGACCTTGGTGAACAGCAATTGCGCCTATCTGGCAAAGAATATCTGCCTACTGTAACCGCATTTGGTGTATTTCAAACAAGAGGGTCTGGGTTCAAAAGTGAATACACCTCAGATTTACAGGCTTACACATCAAATTACTGGCAGGGAATACGCCCCAACCGTCAAAATTATCTTTTAGGATTAGGCATCAACTGGAATCTAACGACACTGGCACGCATCAACAAAAAAATCAGTGCACAGCGTTATACAAATGAGGCCCTACGGGAAGAATACCAAACGGCGGAAGCACAATTGACTGCGCAGCTGGATGCCGCAGATGTTAAAATACAATTGGCCAGAAAAAGTGATATGGAAGCTCCGAGACAGGTCTCAGCAGCCCAACAAGCCTACAATCAAAAAATGACAATGTATAAAAACGGTCTAGCTACTCTTGTGGACGTCACCCAGACCCTTTATACACTCAATAGAGCCGAAACCGATCGCGAGATCGTCCACATCAATCTTTGGCAGTCGCTTTTGCTAAAAGCTGCGGCGGCAGGAGATTTTGATATTTTCAATAAAGAACTATAAATAACATTCCATGAATTTAATACGTTTTGCCCTACGCAAGCCAATATCTATCCTTGTACTCGTATTGGGACTTATTGTCTTTGGCATAGGTGCCGTTCGATCGATCAAGGTGGATATTCTGCCGAAAATGAACCTTCCGGTTATTTATATTGCCCACCCATTTGGCGGCTACTCGCCAGATCAAATGGAATCTTATTTTGCCAAAAACTACGTCAACATCCTTCTTTTTGCCAATGGGGTCAAATCCATTGAAACCAAAAATATCCAAGGGCTGACCTTAATGAAAGTATCTTATTACGAAGATACCAACATGGCGCAGGCAGCAGCCGAACTCAGCGCATTGGCCAACCGGATCCAGGCATCATTTCCCCCTGGTTCACAACCGCCTTTCATTATCCGGTTTGATGCTTCATCTCTTCCTGTGGGTCAACTGGTACTGAGTAGCAGGAAGCGTTCAAATAATGAACTGCAAGATCTCGCCAATGTGTATGTTCGCGCCTCGTTTACGTCGATCCCCGGTCTATTGTCTCCGCCTCCTTTTGGGGGAAGCCCACGTACGATCGAGGTCAACGTTGACCCAGACTTAATGCGGAGCCACAATATGACGCCCGATCAAGTCGTAGAAGCCTTACGTCTCAACAACCAGACCGCACCCGCTGGAAATGTACGTATACAGGATAAAAATTATATTACTCCGACCAACAACACCATTAAGGATGTCAAAGACTTTGAGAAAATTCCGCTGTTTAAAGGCGGTGTACAAAATCTTTACCTGGGTGATATCGCTACCGTAAAAGATGGAGCCGATGTGACCGCTGGATATGCACTGGTCAACGGCAAGCGCTCTGTATACGTTAGTATTGCCAAAGCCGGAGATGCCTCAACCTGGGAAGTCGTTCAAAATTTAAAAGCGGCACTCCCAAAAATTCAGGAGAATTTACCCGATGATGTCAAACTATCCTACGAATTCGATCAATCCGTCTATGTCATCAATTCCGTAAAAAGTTTAATTACCGAAGGCGCCATTGGGGCTATCCTTACAGGGTTAATGGTCCTCTTATTTTTAGGAGATCGAAGAGCTGCTCTTATCGTTATTCTAACCATTCCGATATCCGTCATCTCGGGGGTCCTCTTCCTCAAACTCTTCGGGCAGACCATCAACCTCATGTCCCTGAGCGGGCTGGCCTTAGCTATAGGTATCCTGGTCGACGAAAGTACCGTGACGATAGAAAATATACACCAGCATCTGGACATGGGCAAACCCAAAGCCTTGGCTATTTGGGATGCTTGTAAGGAAATTGCCTTACCCAAATTATTGATTCTACTCTGTATACTAGCCGTGTTTGCTCCGGCATTTACAATGACAGGAATTCCAGGGTCATTGTTTCTTCCCCTTGCATTGTCCATTGGATTTTCAATGATCATATCCTTTCTCCTTTCGCAGACATTCGTTCCCATCATGGCAAACTGGCTCATGAAAGATCATGCACATAAAGCGCCGCATGCCACCGAACCGAAAGGTTTGAATGCAGACGAAGCTCAATTTGCCGCATCTGGATTGACCGTAGAATCCGAACAGGATACGATGAATCAGAAAAAACTACTGGTGGAACGGGAAGACTTTAACAACGATGGAAAGGTCAGTATTTTTGAGCGGTTCAGAAACAGATTCATGAAAATGATCGATCGCCTATTCAAAAGAAAGAAAACCATAACGGTGGTGTATCTGCTTGGAGCAATAAGTCTTGTAGTCATTTTACTTTCCACAATCGGACAGGATGTATTTCCGAAAGTCAATTCCAGTCAGTTCCAAATGCGTCTTCGTGCCGCTGAGGGTACACGTATCGAACGTACCGAAGAAAAAGCAAAGCTAGCCCTGGCTGAATTGGAAAAACTAGTCGGTAAAGAGCATATCGCTATATCTTCAGTCTATATTGGTCAACATCCAGGACAATTTTCGGTATCACCGATTTATCTTTTTATGGCTGGGCCACATGAAGCTGTTTTCCAGATCGCTCTTAAAGACTACCATCACGATATGGACAGTTTCCGTGATGAATATCGGAAACGTCTGAAAGCGGCAGTTCCCGATGTACAGGTATCCTTTGAACCGATCGAACTTACGGATAAAGTGTTAAGTCAGGGATCGCCTACCCCTATTGAAGTTCGGATCGCTGGAAAAAACAAAAGAAACAACGAGAAGTATGCTGGTAAATTGATCGAAGAGTTAAAAACAATCCCTTACTTTAGGGATGTGCAATTGGCCCAATCCATTAAATATCCTTCTTACGATATTAAAATAGACCGCGTCAGGGCGGCACAATTGGGTATCGATCTAAGTGAAGTAACGCGATCGCTCATCGCATCCACTTCTTCTTCGCGTTATACTGAAAAAAATACCTGGATCGATGAAAAAGCGGGTCTTTCCTATAACGTCCAGGTTCAGGTTCCCATCGATAAAATGAAAGATGAGAAAGAAATCGGTGAAATTCCTTTATTGAAAAATTCAGCGCGGCCAATTCTGAGCGACGTCGCAACGATCACACCGTCCTTCACCTATGGCGAAAATGACAATTTAGGTGCAATGCCCTATGTGTCGGTTACAGCCAACATTGATCATACAGATTTAAAAACGGCTTCTAAGGATGTACAGCGTAGTATCAAAGCCCTCGGTGAACTTCCTCGCGGCTTGTCAATGGAGCAAATAGGACTTGGAAAAGTATTATCAGAGACGATGAGCAGCCTCGAATCTGGCCTTGCAGTAGCTATCATCGTCATATTTTTGATGCTATCGGCTAACTTTCAATCGTTCAAAGTCTCTATGGTTGTACTTACCACTGTTCCCGCAGTTGTGTTGGGGTCATTGATTTTGCTATTGTTGACCGGATCTACCCTCAACTTGCAGTCCTACATGGGGATTATCATGTCGGTGGGTGTATCCATCGCGAATGCCGTTTTGCTCATCACCAATGCCGAACATATCCGCCGGCACAATGGGGACGCTCTGGCTGCAGCCCGTGAAGCAGCATCCTTAAGACTTCGGCCAATTATCATGACCAGTTTAGCCATGATTGTAGGTATGCTCCCTATGGCCATTGGCCATGGTGAAGGGGGTGAACAAGTTTCGCCACTGGGCCGGGCCGTAATCGGAGGTTTACTATTTTCGACATTCGCTGTATTGGTCATTCTACCCCTTATATTTGCTTGGGCGCAAGAAAAAAGCAGTACACAATCGATATCATTAGATCCTGAAGACAAAGAAAGTAAACACTATATTGCCGCATTAAAACCTTTATCGTAAAAGCAGTATAATCTTTAAAATATGAAAAATAATCTGTTCAAAATATTATCTATCGCCGGTCTGATCGCATCCTTGACAGGATGCCATTCGGCTGCCGAGGAAAATGCAAAAAAAGAAGCTCCAGAGGCTGCAACTCCAGTAATGGAAACATTTGCACCTACCAAACAAAAATTAACAAATAAAATGCAGATCCCCGGAGAAATAAGTGGATTTCAGCAGGTGGAGATTTATGCCAAGGTCAGCAGCTATGTCAAGAGCCTGAATGTAGACATCGGGAGTAAAGTACATACTGGCCAATTGTTGGCTGTGCTCGAAGCTCCAGAATTAAGTTCGCAGCTTTCAGCGGCAAAATCGCGGCTGAAATCACAAGAGGCAGTCTATATGGCGACCAAAAGTACCTACGACAGACTCTTTGAAACCAGTAAAGTCGAGGGAACTGTAGCCAGACTGGATCTAGAGGTAGCCGAAGCGAAAAAGAATGCCGATTTCGCACAGTACCAGGCAGCGAAAAGCGCTTACGCTGAAGTACAAAACTTATTGAATTACCTGGAAATCAGAGCGCCATTCGATGGTATAATCGCAACAAGGAATGTCAATCAAGGTGCCTACGTCGGCCCTGCTGGACGTGGCTCGGAGATGCCGATCATGACCATTCAACAACAACGTAAGCTCAGATTAGCTGTCGCCGTTCCAGAACAATATTCCGGTTTTTTAGCTGAAAACCAACCTTTGCAATTTACGGTCAAGTCATTGCCAGGGCAAACGTTTTCCGGGAAAATTGCACGCAAGTCGGGAGCGCTAGATAGCAGGCTGAGATCTGAAAGGATCGAAATCGACATTATCAACACAGACAACAAGTTATTACCGGGCATGGTCGCAGAGGTTGAATTACCTTTAACCTCCCAAGACAGTACGTTTGTGGTTCCGAAGTCAGCTGTATTTACATCTGGTGAAGGGAGTTTCGTGATTGCTGTCGTTGATAGCAAAACACGACGTGTTCCTGTACAGAAAGGACGCAGCATAGATGGTCAAATCGAAATATTTGGTGATTTAAAAAAGGAGACCAGATTGATCAGCAAAGCGGACGAAGAGATTGTAGATGGTACATCGGTCAAATAAGACGCTAACGAATTTCACGGCCTCATAAATAACAAAAACCGAACCCGTCTCTATCGGGTTCGGTTCTTAAAATTTCTTAAATACCCGTAAATTTAAATGGCTGTGCGAATTCAAAAAGCGGGAACACCTTTCTTATTGGTCAGTCGAGCTATCATCGCTAACCTGGGTGCTATTGCCCTTCTTTAGGGTCAATTGCGGCAGCCACTGCGGTGAGTGCCAAAGCTCCCCCAACAATCATTGCCCCTTGTCCTTTTTTCTCTTTCACAGCCATCACATCACCACGCTTATTATATAATTCAAGAATATTATTAAGCGCTACTGTACCGGTCTGCCAAAGCTGGGCCGCATAAAATTTTTGCTCTGTCGTTTTAAAAACAGCTTTACCTTCGTCTACAATCGAATAACTTAGATAACTACGTAGAATATAGGGTGATTCAGCTCCTTCAAATCGAGCAAGTTTTACCGCATAACTCTCCCCATTCGTATCATACATATACACTTTCTCTTTTGTGGATGATCGTACAATGGACTTAACATCATTTTTAAAATCAAAATAATGCCCATCCACATAGGCATGTGGCGGGATAAGCACCACGTCTTTAGGCAAGCTTACTGACCCTGTGATATAACCATTAACCCAAGTATCGTTGAATATCGAGGATTTATTCGCCCCCATATCGGAAACCGAAGCATTCACCTTTCCATTAAATGCAGCTTGTTCAGCAGAATAGCTAAGCGTTTTACCGTTAATAACTAAGGCCGAACTTTTCATATCCCATAAAATGGGTTTGTCTATTTTATTTTCGATACGAAGATAGATTCTACCGTCTCTATCGGCAAAGGAATAATCAATTTGTACTGTATCATTATTAAATGAAAACGTTCCCTTGTCTTCATCTTTTTTTACATTCTCCCCATTGAATGTCATAAGATAGTTGGAAGAACAGGCTGAAAGAAAAACAGCACAGTAAATTAGCAGGATAACTTTGAATACTTTTAGCATAACATTAGGATATTTTATTGCAATTATAACGGCAGCGGTGTCGTTATTTAACAATATAAAAATTATTACAAAAAAAATAGCAAAAACGGTATAAATTATTCCATTATTAACGTGTTTATCTCAAGGCATCTGTGTACTTTATAAAGCAATAAATGATCTTCTTATCCCTCAGTATAGGTTTGAATTTATACTATATCATTTCCTATAATAACTAGGGCATTACTAGGGGTTAACAGGGGTATAACAGGGGGTTAGCAGGGGTAAATCCCTGTTAACCCCCTGTTATACCCCTATAAAAATACTTTTATTCCCTTGTTAATTTAGAAAATGGTATACAGCTGGTAATACCCATAACGAATAAAGAAATATCAAATCTTATGGTAAGATTTGATCAAAAAAAAACTAAATCAACAGAAGCTTTTTTAACACGAAGGCAAAAGCTATATTTACAAGCAACTAAACCCAATCAAATGAAAGAGAAATTTATTGATAGAAAAGATCAGCAAGCAAATAAAATATTCGAGCGAAGAACTTTATCCTCCGATTACAGAACACTTCTTCCGCTACTATCTCCCGGAATGAAAATATTGGATGTGGGTTGCGGTACAGGGACACTCACCAATGAGGTTGCAGCACATATCGGTGACGGGACAATAATCGGGCTGGATAACACGGCTGCTTTTATAGAGAGCGGCAATGAACTATATGGCAGCACCAAAAATCTGAGTCTTGTCTGCAGTAATATCTTCGACTACCAGCCGCCACATCAGTTTGACCTGATTATTACCGCGCGCACCATGCAATGGTTAAGCGATATTCCCAAAGCGCTGGATTTATTCAAATCTTGGCTAAAACCTGCTGGGCAAATCTCAATTTTAGATTACAACCATACCACGATCGAGTGGAATCCCACCCCTCCAGCAAGCATGCTCGAATTTTATCGTACTTTCCTGAAATGGAGAGAAGACGCCGGCATGAATAATCGCGTGGCCAACGAAGTAGATGTACTGCTCCAGGAAGCAGGGTTCAATGCAATTCAGGTGATCAATGCAGATCAGGTTTACAAAAAAGGAGAAGACAACTTTGAAGTAAATCTAGCCATCTGGAACAAAGTGGCCCAATCGCGACAAATGGTCACCGAAGGTTATATTACGGACGAACTTCGTTTGCAGGCTATCGAGGAATATACAAGATGGATAGAAACTGAAGCGACATCCATGACACTTAAAATGAACGATGTACGGGCTCATATATAATCTCCGCTTCTGCATTCTCCTACTATTAACAATCCTTGGGCTAGCTGTCAAAGCCCAGCTTCGGGATACGCTGATCAATGTAGGAAACCATAACCTCCACTTTACTTTAATGGAAGGGAAAGGTATCCCGATTATCTTTGAATCTGGGGCAGGAAATGACGGTTCTGTTTGGCTAAAGTTATTGGAACCCCTATCCAACAAACTGGGCGCTCCTTTAATTACCTACGACCGGGCGGGCTTCGGAAAAAGTGAAATTGACAATGTGAACATTAGCCTAACAAATGAAGTAAAGGATCTTAAAACTGCATTGCAGCAATTGGGGTATCGGGATCGGTACTTCTTCGTTGCCCATTCTTTTGGTGGTAACTATACGATGAAATTTATAACAACCAATCCAGGTCAGGTTGTTGGCACAGTAATGATCGATATTGTATCCCCTTATCTCATGACAATGGAGCGATCCAAATCATTGAAGAGAGAATATGCAAGTGAGCTTGATAACATCAAGAAAGAAAGCTTAGGATTCTATCATCTCGTTTTAAACTACGAAGCGTCAACGGCTGTTTTACATGAGGTTGCAGATAAAATCAATGTGCCGATGACCATCATTGGCTCCGGAAAATCACCTTTTGAAGAACCCGACCGGAGTTTATTTATTGCTGCCCTTAAAAAATTTGCCGATCAAAAAAGCAACCGTCGTTACCTTTTGGCTCAACATGCGGAACATCATGTCTTTTACGATGAACCGGATCTGGTCATTGATGAAATCGTCAGACTATATCAGCAGACCGAAGTCAAGTAACGAGAAAGTCTATCCCTGCCACGGATTTTATTTGTAGATTAGCAACGCTATAACACACATACAACAACTTATCTTATGGATCATCAGGCCCAAAATGTCATCGATACACCAAGCAATAATACGGTGTTTATGGTATGGAACTTCCACGAAAATGTGGCAATAAAAGAAGTATTCCAACGCTTATGTGCATTGGTTGTGAATCTCAACAATTCGGCACAGGTACGTTCAAATCTCGTGAAAGCAAGTGTGGTATTGGGCATTAGCCACCATGCCTGGAAAAAGCTGCAACTAAGCGAACCCTTACCAAAGGAGTTGGTGCCTTTCGAACCTATCGTCGGACAAAAGCATATTGCTGTTGCGACGCCTGGAGATTTACATTTTCACATTCGTGCCTATGAAAAAAGCTACTGCATTGACATGGCGACCGAAATTGCAGCTTTATTAAGCCCGATAGCTGACTGCAAAGAGGAAGTTCATGGTTTTAGATATTGGGATGGACGAAGTATCTTAGGCTTTGTTGATGGCACAGAAAATCCTCTTGGTGACGACCGTGGTTTCTTTGGCATCGTTGGCAAAGAAGATCCGGCCTACACCGGTGGAAGCTATCTATTCGTGCAAAAATATATCCATGATATGAATGCCTGGCGCTCCCTGCCGGTCACCGAACAAGAAAAAGTCATCGGCAGAAGTAAAACAAATGATATTGAGATGAGCGACGACGAAAAACCAGCGAATTCGCATTCGGCACTAGCTAACGTTGGTGACGATCTAAAAATTGTGCGCGACAATATGCCCTTTGGCCAGATCGCAACGAATGAAATGGGAACTTACTTCATCGCTTATGCCAGCACATTCAGTACGGTTCAACTGATGCTGAAAAGAATGTTTATCGGTGAACCTGATGGAAACTATGATAGAATCCTAGACTTTAGCACCGCACATACCGGTTCACTGTTCTTCTGTCCAACAATCAACATGCTGAAGGAATTTGCAGGTTAAAGCCTATTTCGTGGTTGCTCCAAAATTATGGTCAATAGATCATGTCCATCAACTAAAATCGAGGGGACTATCCAGTAGGATTCAGCTACTTTTATTTATTCAAACTACAACATAAAAAAAATGGAAATCACTATTTTTCAGCTCAATGACGAAAACATTGCTGAGGTTAAAGGCACCGGTACTCTGATCAATAATCTCGACGATGGTCTACAGATTATGGTCGACTGTGGCGCACAAGAAGCCTACAAAGCAATTATTTATCAAGAGAACATCACAGACGATTTCTTCGAACTTAAAACAAAACTTGCAGGAGATATTCTTCAAAAATATACGCAATACGACTTTGACATTGCCATCGTTGGCGATTTCTCCAGATACAACAGCAAAAGTTTAAACGATTTTATCTACGAAAGCAATAAATCAAAAAAGATCAATTTTGTAGGTACGCGTGAAGAAGCGATAGACCGATTTTCAAAACGTTAAGCCATGAAGATTGACTCAGAAAGATTATTGATTCGGCCCATCATGCCAGAAGACAGTCAGGCAGTATTCGGTTACCGTTCAGATAAAGAGACCAATAAATACCAAGGTTGGATTCCGGCCACACTGGCTGAAGTCGAGCATTTTATTGCAAAAAATCCGACGTCCTTCGATCATCCCGAAAGCTGGTTTCAGTTGGTTATGATCGACAGGATCTCAAACAGTATAATCGGAGATATCGGTGTGCATTTTTTTGGCAATGAAAACCTGCAGGTCGAACTGGGCTGTACGATAAAAAAGGAATTCCAGCAACAAGGTTACGCCAAAGAAGGCCTGAAAGCGGTCATGCAATCACTCTTTAGTCAGTACAATAAACACCGGATCATTGCTTCAGTAGCACCGGAAAACAGGGCGTCAATTCAGCTTTTGACAAGCCTGGGATTCCGAAAGGAAGCTCATTTTGTAAAAAGCTATTTCCAGAACGGCACATGGGAAGATGATATCCTCTTCGCCATGCTTGCCGAAGAATGGAATACCGCACTGTGATTTGCTTTTGGCAAATCACAGTGCGGTATGTTTGAGCCAATCGGCATACGAAAGTACGCCCAATTCAGGTTTACCCTCGCCTTCCAAAAGTGAGATAAACTCCAATTGATTACCATCCGGATCGTTAAAATAGATTGCCAATGCGGGCATCCACGCAAAGACCATTGGCGCTTCAATACCATCCCTTAAAAAATTATAAGGAGTCAGATCACGTGTTTTGAGATAATCCACGGCATAGTTCAGTATATCTTCCTTATTTGCCCTAAAGGCAAAATGTCTCGGCTGAAAATTTGCTTCTTCCTGCCACAGACCCAACATATAATCCTTGCCCGATCCAATCCACAAAAAAACGATAGGACGCGTCGGGTCACGATGTGCGACACGCAATCCTAAAACCTCTGTATAAAATGCAACAGATTTAGCTAAATCACGCACCTGAATATGAGTTTCATATAAACCTTGTATCATAAGTTATATCATTTTAAAATTATTTCAATTCATTAACAGCGCTTTCGTGACGTAAATGCAGTATTGGGTAAGATTTACCCATACCATCGACAGCCGAACGTTCAACGAGCTGGTATCCTTTTTTTAGATAAAAGTTAACAGCCTGCTGATTTTGTTCATTGACATCAACTTTATAGACCTGGAGATTCTCCAAAACATAGGTCAGCGCTAAGCCCCCAAACCCTTGCCCCCTATACTCCGTATCCACAAATAGCATTTCCAGATTATCATCTGAGACAGCAAAAAAAGCACAGGGATGCGCATTGCTTTCCATGATAAACGCCTTTAATTGGGGTAAATATGCTGTTGGAATGAGTTTCTTATATAACTGAAGATCCTCCTCCTTCAAAAAATCATGTGTCGCCCGAACCGAATTTTCCCAAATTCTTAAAATCGCCGGATAGTCCGCTTCTATCGCCGCTCTTATTTCCATAACTATTGTCTTTCGCTCAAAAAATTTTGTCTGTACAGCATCGCAAGCTTCATACACTGCGTCCAAAATGCAATTCTGCGCTGTACAGAACGACAATGTAAGTTAAATTAGGGAACTAAAATCATTGAAAAATTAAATAAGACAGAAAGATGATGATTTGCGATCCGATAATTTGATTTAAGAGAAAACAACCTTATCTTGTAAATAAACACATTAGCCATGCACAACACACTTGTATTTAAAAAATACCTATTTGAAGATTTTGATTCCTTTTATGACTTGGTAAAAGAGGATGATGTCATGAAATATATCACTGGCAAAGGATTATCCGATGAGCAGGCCAAAAGAAAATTTGAGTCGATTCTCGAACTCAACCAAGATCCTGATTTAGGTTATTTCAAAGTAATTGAAGCAGATACGCAAAAACTTTTAGGGGACTGTAAGCTCGTAAATTACAAAAAAGATCCTTCCGTATTTGAAGTAGGCTATTTGCTTCGCCAGGAACACTGGGGAAAAGGTTTGGGAACGCAGATTTGCGAGTCAATGCTCGCACTAGCGACAGCACTGAATCCAAATAAGGATGTCATCGGCATTATTGATCCTGATAACACAGCTTCGAAACGTCTATTAAGCAAATTCGGATTCAAGAGTTTTTTCGTCGGGATCGAAGACGATATTGCGACCGAAAAACTGATCCTCAAACGAACTGCAGCCAAATAAGCAAAAGCCCATTCGTTTATTAGAAACAATCTTCTCAGCCCATGCCCGAGTCAAACAAAAAATCCATGAAGCTTAAGGTAAAGACAAACTGCAACGCACACGAAAGTCTTCAGGATACCTTATCATTCTTTGGAGTAAATTGCCATCGCCCCTATTATATTTCTTCTGGAAATCCAATTTTTGAGTACCCCAGCAATGCTTTTCGCATCGACTTTTATGCCATCTGCATCTGTACTGCAGGCGACATCAATATCGAAGTCGATAATCAGGAATACCATATTTCTAAAAATAAGATTCTCGTATCCGCGCCGACAACAATTATCCGATTTTCACAGGTCAGTTCAGACTTTAGAATGAAGCTACTCTTCTTTGACAAGGCATTTCTGCTCAAACATATTGTCAACCCATTCTTTATTGAGCAATTGGGACTTTTTAAGAATTCGACGTTTACACTCGTCAATTCCCAAGACAAGCAAATTGAAAAATTGTTAAAATTAATCGATTACCTCAAGGAAGTTACGCTACGGACGACACGTTTTACGGCAGATATCATTCGAACTATCATCTTTAATCTGCTGTTGGAGATTGCCGACGAACTAGCCTTGGCGGATCAAATCGCCACAGAAAGCAGCCAAGAAACCAACAACCTTTTCTATAAGTTTACAGACTTGGTCCAGCGGCACAGCAATCAATACAGAGAGGTACAATATTACGCCGACCAGTTATTTATTTCAAACAAATACCTGATTAACATTGTTAAGAAAGCATCAGGTAAAACACCGCATGAAATTATCGATGAGAGTCTGCTGAAAGAAGCATATGTACTGCTCGGGAATCCCGAAAAGACAATCTCTCAGATTTCATATGAAATCGGATTTAATTCTGTTTCTGCATTCGGCCGTTTTTTCAAAAAATACTCCACCTTATCGCCATCGGAATACCGAAAGCGACAAAATATGTAGATAGAGGAAATTCGGTAGAACAATAGCGAATTTGAGGGCACACATGATCAAGGTGGTATTGGTAACTTTACTCAAGAATTAATAAAACATAAGAATCATGAAAGAAATCACCTCAAAATTCGACAAAGTATTAAATGCATCTGCTGAATATGGAAATGTAAATCATGAACCCGATTCGAGCAAAGAACAACAACGCAATACGCCAAAAAAATCAATGCCTTTTTCCGATCAAATCGGAAATTATCAACGAAATAAAGGTATACCATCCAAATCATATAAAGACAGTAAAATCTATATCGTCGGAAGTGGTATTGCAGGTATGTCTGCCGCCTACTATTTTATCCGCGATGGCCATGTCCCTGCTGAAAATATCACATTCCTTGAACAGCTTCATGTAGAAGGAGGATCGTTGGATGGTGCTGGTAATGCAACCGATGGATATGTTATCCGTGGCGGTAGAGAGATGGATATGACCTACGAAAATCTTTGGGATATGTTTCAGGACATCCCTGCCCTGGAGATGCCTGCCCCTTATAGTGTGCTGGATGAATATCGTTTGATCAATGACAACGATTCCAACTATTCCAAAGCACGGCTTATTCACAAGCTGGGTGAAATAAAAGATTTCAGTAAGTTTGGACTGGGCAAAATGGATCAGCTGGCCATCATTCGCTTGCTGCTCAAAAATAAAGAGGATTTGGATGACCTCACCATCGAGGATTACTTCAGTGAATCATTTTTGAACAGCAATTTCTGGACTTTCTGGCGTACCATGTTCGCCTTTGAAAACTGGCACAGCCTGCTCGAATTAAAACTGTACATGCACCGCTTTCTGCATGCGATAGATGGATTGAACGACCTCTCGTCATTGGTATTCCCTAAATACAATCAATACGATACTTTTGTGACCCCATTGCGCAAAGTACTTCAAAGCAAAGGCGTAAACATACAGTTTAATGTACTGGTCAAAGACCTGGATATCCAAAGCAATACCGAAGGAAAAGTCGTAGAGGCGCTTATCACGGAACAAGATGGCAAAGAGGTGAAAATTCCAATTGGAAAAAACGATTTCGTTATTGTCACCACCGGATCAATGACCGAAGATACCTTTTACGGAGATAACAAAAACGCACCGATCATTGGTATAGACAATAGCACCAGCGGTCAAAGTGCAGGCTGGAAACTATGGAAAAACCTCGCCGCCAAATCAGCTATATTCGGCAAACCTGAAAAATTCTGTAGTAACATCGAAAAATCAGCCTGGGAGTCTGCGACGCTTACCTGTAGACCTTCAGCTTTAGTCGAAAAGCTCAAAGAATATTCGGTCAATGATCCCTATTCTGGAAAAACTGTCACCGGGGGGATTATCACCATTACCGATTCCGATTGGTTGATGAGCTTTACCTGTAATAGACAGCCCCATTTCCCGGGTCAGCCAGACGACGTCCTTGTCCTATGGGTATATGCTCTCTTCATGGACAAAGCCGGAAATTACATCAAAAAACCAATGCCACAATGTACCGGCAACGAAATTCTAGCGGAACTATGTCACCACTTGGGTATTATCGATCAGCTGGACAATGTGATCAAGAATACAATTGTACGCACGACATTCATGCCGTACATTACGTCTATGTTTATGCCAAGAGTACAGGGAGACCGTCCGCGAGTGGTACCAGAAGGATGTAAAAATCTAGGTTTAGTAGGCCAGTTTGTCGAAACAAACAATGATGTAGTTTTTACCATGGAAAGCTCCGTACGTACCGCACGTATTGCCGTATATGAACTGTTAAACTTAAACAAACAGGTTCCGGATATCAATCCTTTACAGTACGACATTCGACATCTCCTAAAAGCAGCCAAAACACTAAATGATGATAAACCATTTGTGGGAGAAGGCTTATTGCGTAAAATTCTTAAAGGCACTTATTTTGAACATATCCTGCCAATCGGTTCGGAGGAACAGGAAGAGCATGAATCCTTCATAACCGAACAAATCACCAAATTTAAAGACTGGTTAAAAGGCATAAAAGGATAAGGATCATATTATGCTTCATGAAATCATGGAGCATATTTTACACTTGATAAAACAATAAAATCATGGACTTTAAAAATATAACGATTGCCGGAAGCGGTGTTTTAGGTTACCAAATTGCTTTCCAAACTGCTTTTCATGGCTATGAAGTCATTGTATATGATATCAACGATGATGTACTTGAAAAAGCGAAAGCAAAATTTGATATCTTGGCTCAGGCATTTGAAAAGGATCTCGGTGCTAGCAAAGAACAGCTGGCGGCTACTTTCGATAGACTCAGTTACAGTTCAGATCTAGCTTCAGCTGTGGCAAAAGCAGATTTACTAATAGAAGCCGTACCCGAAAACCCGACCATCAAAATCGGCTTTTATGAGCAGCTGGCAAAGGTAGCTCCGCAAAAGACCATCTTCGCGACAAACTCATCAACTTTGCTGCCGAGTCAATTTGCCCAAGAAACCGGTCGTCCCAAACAGTTCCTGGCACTGCATTTTGCCAATGAAATCTGGAAACACAATACAGCAGAAATTATGGGGCATCCGGGTACAGACAAAACGGTATTTGATCAGGTTGTCAACTTTGCGAAGTCTATCGGAATGGTGGCGCTTCCATTGTATAAAGAACAGCCCGGCTATATTGTAAACTCTTTACTTGTACCACTACTTTCAGCGGCAACAGATCTTTTGGTCAACGAAGTCGCAGATGCCGAAACAATAGACAAAACCTGGATGGTCGCCACGGGAGCCCCAACAGGGCCTTTTGGTATACTTGATATCGTTGGTATCACGACCGCCTATAATATCAATAAAATGCAAGCTGAGGCAACAAATGATCTATTAAAGATCAAAACAGTAGCCTATCTCAAAGAACATTTTATCGACAAAAACAAATTGGGTGTTGCTACCGGCGAAGGATTCTATTCGTATCCCAACCCTGCTTATCAATCACCTGACTTTTTAAAGTAGACTTATCCAGAAACCACAGATCGCTCTCCCGATTTGTGGTTTCTTCTTTAATGACAATGTTGTTTATCACATAACCGGCACGGCCATCTCTCCCTTTAATTTGCATACACCGCATTCAACCAGGCAAAGGTTGTCTGCTGCGATCCCTTCAATACGGGATTATGGATACCTACCGTTTTAAGAATGGCATCAAACGCTTCACCGATTATAAAATCATCGCGGTTACTAAAAAGCGAAATCACAAGGCCTTTCTGTAGATCAATATAGACCACGTTATGAAATCCAGTGGATTCTCCCGAATGGAACAAGATCATGTTTTCAGCACTTTTGCTTATAAACCAGCCTAAATGATAAGATATCTCATCCTTTACCGGAATCGCCTTTTGAGACAACAACTGTTGCATCGCTGCCTGTTGCAATCGATCTTTTATTAAAAAATTAGCCCATTTATGGTATTCATCGGCAGAAAAGTATACCCCCCCATCGCCTTGGGTTGCACTAGTCACACTCTGATCCGCAAACCGATAGTCTCCCGCGGCAGGATGGTAACCATACGCCCGATCCACAATTGTACTGGTAGGTTCATAGACCATTCCACCCGCAATGCCTATCGGTTCAAATAGCTGCCCCTTGACAAAGGAAGCAAAAGATTGTTTGGCCGCCTGTTCAACGATTAGAGACAATAGACAATATCCGGTGTTGCTGTAGCGGAATTGACTTCCCGAAGAAAAATACAATCGATCGGTTTGCTTTACATAATTCAGAACATCCCTATCCGAAACCTGATCTTTCCGATCGTTTGGTATCAGCTCCTCATAATCCCAGATACCAGAGGTATGCTGCAGGAGCTGTTCAATCGTGATACTTCGCAATGCTACCGGAAGGTCTTCAAAAAAATGGGATAGCCGATCGTCCAATTTTAAACGTTTCTGGGTCAATAAGGTATATATCGCCTGTGCAGTCACCTGCTTGCTCACCGAGGCCATACGAAAATGCGTATCTGCCGTAATAGCACGGCCTTCCTTCAAGTCAGCCTGTCCAATAGCATAACGATATAGGGTCTGGCCATTCTGGCTAATTTCACAAGCGACTCCTGGAGCTCGCTGATCTTTATAATAACTGGAAATTGTATTATCCAGCTTTGATTTATCGATTTTCTGTCCCATAACAACACTTGTTACACAGATCAAAATAAAGCTCAATTTCAGATTTATCATATTTTTTACGGCACATTTCGGTTTATATTGTCTGAGCCTCACTGGAGGCAGGGGATTTAAAATTAAACTCATCCCGCTGATCTTCAAAAATCGATATTTTATCGGAATACACCAGCTTTTTTTTATTCGTTTTTATTTATTTCTTTTACATTTGCGTTTCAGGCTTCATTTCTCTTGAGGTCGAATTGGCCCGGGATATTCCCTCCAGTTCTTCATTTAATAATCACGACAGACTATGTTTTTTATTTACAGTATCTACGATTTTGTATTAGCAGAAAAAAAGGTAACAACAACTCTAAAAAAAGAAACCTCTCCAAGAAATTTCACCTTACAGATTATTACCCCGGCTCGCAGGTTTATTGGTCTGCCCTTTGGCGGTGGATTTGTCAAACTTTCCAGACTTTATGACGAACAAGGAAAATTAATCCATGCACGCAATTATTCGGATGAATTAAAGTCGGAAATTAAGGCTTTCAAAAGTCAGTATAGCATTCCCTATTTCCAGCTATGGAAAGGATTCCTGATCGTAGCTGCCGCAATTCTTGTCTGGGCAGTCATTTATGGAGTAAAAAATAAAATAGGCAATCAACAGCGGGAACAAGAAACTGGCCAGATGATTGATCATCTGAAGCACCTAAAAGCTGGTCAGCTATATGGCGCAACTTTCTTTACAGACCAGGATGGCAACAGCATTGATGGGCTTCCTGCAGGTTGGATAAAAATCGATAAAATCGTAGGCGACACTGTTTTCATCAACCGTTCAAAGAAACTCGATGCCTCATCAGCGCTCTTTGACATGAAAAATCTGGCGTCAATCAAACCTCAATCGATCGATGAATGGCAAGATAAAACAGAAAAAATGGATTTAAAGCTATTGAACAAGCAACTACAGGAAGCAGGTACAAAAAAAGTCGATTTGCTTTATATCGGTAAAGACCACGATAAATATTCAGGTGTTATATTGACGATAAAAGGCAGCGAATAATCCATATTCTTAGTATAGTCAACGGATTAACTTTCAGCAAATACGCGGTTAATGCATAGAAAACTCAAGATCGAAACTTTCTATCAAGATCGATCTTGAGTTTTAATTTTTTAATACTGGATTTTTTCGTCAATATCATATTTCATACCCGGATAGTTCAGCAATCTTCGCATCAATGCGATCTGCCCGGCAAGATAATCCTCCCTCCCGATACACATTCCAATAAAATTCAGTTTATTTTCCTCAATAAAAGGGATATTCATATTAATCTTAAATATTTCAGCCAGCTGCATATCATCAACCTGCAGCAAAGCAGCGTAAACCTGAGGTGATATCGATTTAAAATTTTCTATTAATTCTTTAACGCTGGGATATTGATAGCTTTCATCGAGCGTCTTTCCCATAAAAAACAAGTCCTGGTAAGGATCATTTTCCTGAAGGCCAAGAACATGTGCCATCGCGTAACGTACATTGACAAAATTACCCGCCATCCATATAATATGATTGGTCTGTCCATCAATTCGTTTCAATGCATCCTCCTCCGAAACTCCATCCAATGCATTCAAAAAAATTTGACTGTGCATGCGATAAGCGGGAATGATGATTTCTAATTTTAATGATTTTGATGTATCCATTTCTCTTTGATTTTTATTTTTAAACCACTGATTTACAATAAAATTACACCTTTAAAAACAGATTACACTTGTCGTATGACAAGAAATAAAAATGAACTAAAGGTGATAAATCATTGCAAAATAAATTCTAAATTTCTACTAAATTGAAATTCTATCTTTACCACATGAAGATTTTGATCATAGAAGACGAACTGGAGCTGGCCAAAAGTATCGCTACTTACCTTAGTGAACAGCAATATTTATGTGAATTTGCGCCAACTTTACAAGATGCTCAAGACAAAATACAGCTATACCAATATGACTGTATTTTATTGGATATTGGTCTTCCAGATGGAAATGGTCTAAAACTATTGGAAGAGTTAAAAAATCAGCGAAAGCAGGACGGTGTCATCATCATTTCAGCAAAAAATGCGCTGGACGACAAAATACACGGGCTACAACTGGGAGCTGACGATTATTTGACCAAGCCTTTCCACTTATCTGAACTCACTGCACGAATCTATTCCTTGATCCGTCGAAAACAGTTCAATAGTTCAAATATTGTGGTACAAAATGAAATACAGATTGATCTACTCGCAAAAACTGTCATTGTCAATGATCTGCCTGTCGTATTGACGAAAAAGGAATTTGACCTGCTGATGTTTTTTATCGGCAACAAAAATAAAGTAATTTCCAAAAGCACCTTGGCGGAGCACTTGTCCGGCGATATTGCAGATATGCTCGACAACCATGATTTTGTTTATGCACATGTCAAAAATTTAAAAAAGAAGCTACAAGACGCAGGAAGTCACCCCTATATCAAGACGGTATATGGTACCGGTTATAAATGGGAAAATTAAAAAGATAAGATGAAACCCTTACTAAGCAAAATAACTACCCCATTTCTACTCTATGTATTGATCGTACTCGGTGTCAGTGTTCCTGTTTATTATTTCGTAATAGACGGGATATGGAAAAATGAACTTGACGAACATAATGAGATTATTGTCAAAAAAACAACCTACGAACTGAACAAATTGCGGCTGTCCGAAGACAGGCTTCAGGCTAGCATTGCATTATGGAATAGCATACAACCTGAAACGAATATACAAAAAGTAAAGCCGGGAGATTTATTGCAAGATAGCGTATATACCATCGAGAAACCACAGCATTTTGTCGAACCGAAGACGATTGACCGATTTAGATGTCTGTCTTCCGTTATCCAGATCAATGGGGCTCCTTATCGGTTTACCGTGCAGACCAATATCGAAGAATCCGTAGAGACCATCGCGGCAATCGCCGCAACAACGTTGTTTTTCTTTGCTATTCTAGTCGTTGGATTACTTATTCTTTCCAGAAAAATCTCCATTAGGCTCTGGAAACCGTTTCGGGATACTGTGGAGAAGTTAAAGGCTTTTAATCTCAATAGTCAGCAGCAGATAAATTTTCAACAAACAGATACCATAGAGTTCCAGGAGCTCAATCAATCTCTTGCGAGACTTCTTGAAAAAAACGTCGCCGTATATCGTTCTCAAAAGGAATTCACTGAAAATGCTTCCCATGAGTTGCAGACACCATTGGCAATACTCAAAAATAAACTGGATATCTTATTGCAGGATCCGGATCTAAGCGATGAACAATACCAGCTTATTGAAGATACGCATAAAGCGCTATCACGGAGTACACGAATAAACCGCAACCTGCTGCTTCTTGCCAAAATAGATAATAGTCAATTCGATCATTCGGAAAGGATCAGTATGGACACGCTGGTTTCACAGAGTATCGAAGTCATGCAAGAACATTTTGAACAAAAACAGCTGCTACTACTGCAGGAGATACAGCCTGCAGTGCTGCTCACTGGAAATAGTAGTCTGACCGAGATTCTCATCAACAACTTACTGCTAAATGCCATACGTTACAGTAATGCCGGCGATACCATCGCCGTACATCTGAGTCAAACATCTTTAGCAGTACATAACTCCGGCGCAACGTCGCTAGATAAAGTACTTTTATTCAAAAGATTCTCCAAGCTCTCAAAAAACAGTCAAGGGAGCGGTCTAGGGCTGGCCATTATCACTGAAATCGCCCGGTATCAAGGCTGGAAAGTTGATTATCAATTTGAAAATAATCAGCATATTTTTTCCGTTCATTTTTAAAATTCCAAAAGTATTCTAATTTGGATGACAGTTTTGTGTCATGATCCACATGAAGCAAAACCAGCAAGCACACTTATTCGTATGTCATCTACTTATAAGTATATTATTTCTTTTGGATGTAACGGTTGCCAAAAGTCAAATTACAACAGAAGTGTCGGCACACATCAATCCATCTGAGCATAATCACAGCGTTTTTAAAACAAACATCGCCACGATAGGGACAACCGATGGCATAACAAACAGCAGCCACTTACTGTCTGCGGACAGCACAGGGTTGTCTCCAGTAGTCAATCGTACGAACAAGGCAACGAAATTAAACCGTTTCTTCCACACAGCAATTGATGAAACTCCTTACAGACCACATTTAACCAGCTTTATTGTACCGACAGCATTTATTGGCTTCGGGGTTGCGAGTTTGAGCATCAACGGTTTAAAAAATCTCAATTTATCGACCAAAGACGAGATCAGCGAGCATCAGTTAAAGCATACCAACCTCGACAATTACAGTCAATATGTCCCTGTAGCTATGGTATATGGACTCAATGCGTTGGGTGTGCAAGGCAAACACAATTTTAAGGACAGAACGGTCATTTATTTAACATCACAGCTGATCTCAGGAGCAATGGTTCTTCCATTGAAACATATCGTCAAAGAAATCCGGCCTGATAGTTCCAATAACCTTTCTTTTCCTTCGGGGCATACTGCTACAGCCTTCTCTTCTGCACAATTTATGTTTCATGAATATCGGGACAGCAACTTCTGGCTGAGCATTTCCGGCTATCCATTTGCGATTTTTACGGGAACCTATCGTGCCATCAATAACAAACATTGGGTCGGAGATGTGGTTGCGGGAGCGGGATTTGGTATTCTGGCAACGGAGCTGGCCTATTGGGTGCATCCCAAAATCAATCATTTGTTATTCAAAGACGATAAAACGACTTCAGCCACGATTATGCCATTCTACCAGAATAAGCACTTTGGTTTAAGTTACGCCAAGCAATTTTAACCCGCCCAATTTTTTCGAAACCTATGCATCCAGAAATCATCAAAAGCATTTTTCATCTCGAATAGCCTTCCAATAACAGGGAAGCTCTTGCGCTATCAGTTTTGTTTTTGGCTGATCGCTGTGCGTGACCGAATGAAATCCTGAAAGTTTTCTTTCCATATACCTGTAAATTTAGCTTAGTTTGATACTTTTGTATAGATGAAGCATGGACAAGCCACGATGAAGCATGGACAAGCCACGCTTTGGTATCAGATATGAACTTCGATTCATCGAAGCTTTTAACGTTTTTCTTTATATGAAGATTCTCCTAGTCGAAGATGACGTACGTGTTGCAGGATTGATAAAACGCGGACTTGATGAAAATGAATTTCAAACGGATATTGCGTACGACGGCGTATCTGGAAAGAAAATGGCCCTACAGCACGACTTTGATCTTATCATCACCGATATTGTACTGCCTAAGATGGATGGATTGGATCTATGCAAAGAAATTCGTCATATCAAACCCGATGTTCCGATTATCATGTTAACAGCCTTGGGCACAACCGACGATAAAATTGAGGGGTTTGACGCTGGAGCTGACGATTACCTCGTTAAGCCTTTTGAAATGCGCGAACTACTTGCACGGATACGGGTTCTGCTCAAAAGATATCAAAAACAGGATACACTTACAGGAACACTATTGCGCTATGGTGACCTGGAGATGAATCTCCATACCAAAAATGTCAAAAGGAATAACATTGAAATCCATTTGACACCTAAAGAGTTTAAACTGCTCCATTACTTATTGCAGCACCCCGAGCGCGTACTTTCCAGGATGGAAATTGCCGAAAAAGTGTGGGAAACCCATTTTGATACCGGGACCAACTTCATTGATGTTTACATCAATTATCTGCGTAAAAAGATCGACAAGGATTTTGCAACGAAATATATCCATACCAAATCCGGCATGGGCTTTATTCTAAAACAGGACTAATGCGCATCAGAACCCGAATCTCCATATTATTCACACTGATTACAGCGACCATATTGCTGGTATTTGCCAGTACAGTTTATTTTTCGGCTGTAGAGAATCGGGAAAAAGAATTTTATGCCCTATTAAAAAAAGAAGCTTACACCAAAGCAAACCTTTTTTTGAACGCGAAAGTAGACAAAAAGACCTTAGAAGATATTTATCACAACAATCGGAAAATTCTCAATGAAGTAGAGGTTGCCATTTACGATACCCATTTTGAGCTCCTGTATCATGATGCCGTCGATATCGACTTTGTCAAAGAGACACCGGAGATGCTGCGGGATATTTTAAAAAATAAAGAAATACGGTTCTATCAGGATAAATGGCAGGTCATCGGGATAACTTTCCCTTATAAAAACAAAAGCTACCTCATTACCGCTGCTGCCTATGATCAATATGGCTACAATAAACTCCATAGCCTGCTATCAACCATTCTCCTTGTTTTCATTTTGTCTATATTTCTGATCTATGCAGCAGGAATATTCTTTTCGAAAAAGGTCTTTCAACCTATCCTGGAAATGACACAGCGCGTAAAAAGCATTTCGGCGACTAGTTTAGACTCCAGACTCACTAGCAGCGGAAATAAAGATGAACTTTCCGAACTGGCGAGTACATTCAATGCAATGCTCGACCGGTTGGAAAACTCCTTTGATGCCCAAAAACATTTTGTATCCAATATCTCCCACGAGCTGCGCACGCCCTTGGCGGCAATGATTGCAGAACTTGAAATTTCTGCTAATAAAGACCGCAGCATAGCTGAATATAAAACAGTCATCGACAACACATTAAATGACGCACAGAAGCTCAAGAAGCTATTTAATAGCTTACTTGATTTTGCAAAAGCAAGCTACGACAGTTCCGAAATTGCCTTCAAACCCTTACGTATAGACGAAATACTTATTGATGCCTCCCAACAGGTTCTTCAGTCAAATCCAGGTTATAAGCTTGACATTTTTGTCGATCCGGCGATTGAAGATGAAACTCTTATTTCTGTACATGCCAATGAATATTTACTTCAAGTTGCCTTTGTCAACTTAATTGAAAATGCCTGCAAATTTTCCTCAAATCAAAAATGTCTTATTGCTATCAGATCAGACGAAAACCAGGTTCACCTCGAATTTAAAGATGATGGAATAGGCATTGACCCGGTAGACCTTCCGCATATATTTACACCATTCTATCGTGGCAACAACAAAGACTACAGCGAGGGAAATGGTATAGGCCTGTCACTCACCAGAAAGATCATAGTCCTCCATCATGGAGAGATCACAGTCCGTTCAGCAAAAGGTGTTGGTAGTGTGTTTAGCATCGATCTCCCCCACCTTTCCGCATTCTAATAAAATTCTAATTTTTTTCTAAAGGACTTCTAACCTGCTTATCAGCAGCTGCTGGATAGTTTTGCGGTATGATTAACCGTACAATCAACTATTCGATCCAACCCCTAAGTTATATGAGTTGGATCCTCCTCCTGCTGTTGATGCAGGCTTGCGACCATCATTCCGACGCCCCCACTAGCCTATCGCCAGGGATCAGCGCGCATGGAGATACCCTAACTGTCGATCAAAATGCGCCACTGTTGACGAAGTTAAAATTTGTGAAGACAGCCAATGCACAGCATTCACTGAAATTAAACACCGCTGCGATGGTGAAGATGATCCCCAGCAGCTATGTGGAGATTCCAGTACCTTTTGCTGGACGAATTGTCAAATCCCACATCAAACTGGGGCAAAAAGTAGCCGTTAATACGCCTTTATTTTCAATCAGTTCATCGGACTATTTTGAAGCACAAAGGGGCTATCTCGACGCTAAACAAGCGGCTTTACTTGCGGAAAACAAACTAAAACGTGAAAAAGATCTGATCGGACACGGCGTTGGAACAAAAAAAGACCTTGAAGAGGCAGAAACCAATTTTGCAACGAGTAAATCAGCGCTCGGCAATGCCACTGCAGCGCTAAAAATATTCGATACTAACCTGAATAATATGGTTCTCGGTCAACCTCTTCTCGTTCGTTCACCCATCCAAGGAGAGATTTTAAGCAGTTCAATTGTCCTGGGTCAGTACACAAAAGAAGATGCTCCGGCATTACTCCGCATTGCCGAACTATCAAAAGTATGGGTATCGGCCTATATCAAGGAAAAAGACTTGCCTGCCATCAATCAGCTTGGCCCTGTTGAAGTCCGTGTGGATGCTTTACCCGATAAAAATATACAGGGAAAAATTATTCATATCAACCAGTTTGTCGATGAAGCCAGCCGCAATATTGAAGTCCTCATCGCATGCGAAAATAGCGACCGTACATTAAAACCGGGGATGTATGTGAGTGCAGAATTTGAACAGCAACACATTTCAACGCTCTTCATTCCGGCAAAAGCTGTCCTTCAATTTAACGACAAGAGTTTTGTATGGGCAAAAATAGCGGCCAATACCTTTGTCAAGCGCTTTGTAACCACGGGGGTAACAGAAGGAGATCATATCCAGATTTTAACAGGTCTGGCCCCACACGAGGAAATTATCAGCGAAGGAGCTTTTTACCTCATGGGGGTAAATTAAATCGGTGAATAAACAAAGCGCACGCACCGGGTTCATGCATTCAATTTAAAATAAACACAGATCAATAAAAATTTGAATATGAAACAATTTATTGTCCATATTATCGCAAAAAGATGGGTGATCGCAGCATCCTTTCTATTAATTGGCTTTTTTGGTTACTACGCCTGGCGTCAGTTATCGGTTGAGGCCTACCCAGATATAGCCGACGTATCGTCGCAGATCGTAACCCAGGTACCGGGATTGGCAGCCGAAGAGATGGAACAACAAATCACCATTCCCATTGAACAGGCTATCAATGGCTTGCCCGGAATGGAAGTGATGCGCAGCAAAACGACCTTTGGTTTATCCATGGTCACGATTGTCTTCAAAGATGGCGTTGAAGATTATTGGGCGCGAGCCCGTATACAGGAACGTCTTGCGGACTTATCCCTCCCTTATGGTGCCAGTCCCGGATTGGACCCCCTCACCTCACCTACAGGTGAGATCTTTCGTTATATCCTCGAGAGTAAAACCCACGATCTACGGCAATTGACTGATCTGCAAAACTTTGTTATTATCCCCAAAATTAAACAGGTTTCGGGTGTCGCTGATGTCACCAATTTTGGCGGAATAACGACACAATTCCAAGTGGAGCTGGACCCTAAAAAGCTCGACCAATACGAAATCTCACTCGCAGAGGTGGTCTCGAAAATAGAAAGCAATAATGCCAATGCCGGTGGCAGTGTGATGAACCGGGGTGATCAATCTTACGTCATCCGGGGCATTGGTCTGGTCAAGACATTGGATGATCTGGGCAGCATCGTCGTCAAATCAACCGATGGAAACCGTATCTATATGCGCGATATCGGTCAGATCAAACTCGGGAATTTAGCACGCAGGGGCGCTTTAGGCTATTCCGATAAACGGGGTGCCAATTATTCAGACAATATCGAAGGTATTGTACTCCTATTGAAAAATGAAAATCCCTCCGCTGTTCTAGCCGGCGTACATGCAACGGTCGACGAACTAAACCAAAAGATTCTTCCAGAAGGTGTAAAGATTCATGTTGTACTGGATAGAACCAGTTTAGTCGACAATACCCTACATACCGTTTCCAAAACCCTCTTGGAGGGGATGATTCTGGTTATTTTTGTCCTCATCATTTTTCTGGGAAGTTGGCGTGGAGCACTCCTGGTTGCCCTAACGATCCCTTTGTCCTTGTTGATTGCATTTATCCTCATGCATTTCACCCATATTCCCACCAATTTACTGTCCCTTGGCGCAATTGATTTTGGAATCATTGTGGACGGAGCGATTGTTATTCTTGAAACCATTCTTAAAAAAAGAGAAGATGAACCGGAGGGTTTACTGGAGGAAAAAACCGTTGCCCAGAAAATTTCCGAAGTCGCCAAACCGATCTTCTTTGCCACACTGATCATTATTACGGCCTACCTTCCTTTGTTTGCCTTTGAGCGCGTCGAAAAGAAACTTTTTACACCGATGGCCTATACAGTAGGCTATGCGCTCTTTGGCGCGTTGACTGTCGCTCTTTTGCTTATCCCTGGATTAGCTTATTTGATCTATCGTAAACCACAGAAGGTATACCACAACAAATGGCTGACAAAGCTGACCCAAGCCTATCATACTGCGATTGAAAAGGTGATGGCAGTTCCCAAACGCGTTTTTATACCATTGGCGATTATATTAATTGCCACTGGCCTACTCACCGCATCTGTTGGCAAGGACTTTCTTCCCACTTTAGATGAAGGTTCGATTTGGCTCCAGGTATCGCTCCCGCCTGGAATTACGGTGGAAAAATCAAAAGAAATGAGCGATACACTACGCGCACGGACACTTCAACACGAACAAATTTCCTATGTCATGGTGCAAGCCGGGCGTAATGACGATGGTACCGACGCCTGGACGCCCTCCCATTTTGAAGTAAGCGTGGGATTGAAACCTTACAAAACATGGAAATGGGGCAAAACCAAAGAAGACCTTATCGACGAACTTGCAGCAGAATATGCCAACATGCCCGGATTCAACGTTGCTTTTTCCCAACCTATGATCGACGGTGTCATGGACAAGATAGCCGGTGCACATAGTGAGCTTGCCGTCAAAATATTTGGTGATGACTTGAAAGAAACCCGCCGGGTTGCCGAGGAACTTATCACAACACTTAAACAGGTAAAGGGAGCTGTCGATCTCGCTATAGACCAAGAGCCACCACTGCCGCAGCTGCAAATTATTGCCGATCGGGATAAAATCGCGCAATACGGTTTAAATATCGCTGACGTCACTGACCTGATCCAGATTGCTATCGGCGGAAAAGCTGTCGCCCAGGTCTATCAAGGCATCAAAGTATATGATATTACCTGTCAATATCAGGAGGAAAACAGAAATTCTCCCGAAAAGATCGGCAACCTAATGCTTTATCCCGAAAATGGGAACCGTATTCCCCTGGCCCAGGTTGCGACGATTAAGCTCAATACCGGAGAAAGTATCATTTCACGTGAACGCAACAACCGCCAGTTGACCGTCCGCTTAAATGTACGCGGACAGGACCTCGGCACATTCCTTGCCGAAGCACAGCAGGCCATTGCCAAAAATATACGCTATGACCAGCATAAAATTACTTTAAAATGGGGTGGACAATTTGAAAATCAACATCGGGCCTACACCCGGCTTGCCATTATTGTTCCATTGACATTAGCCATTATATTTATCTTACTCTACGGTACATTTGGTTCATTTAGGCAAGCAGGTCTCCTAATGGGTATCGTTCCACTGGCGCTGTTTGGCGGGATGCTTGCCCTCAATATCCGTGGCATGACGCTAAACGTATCCTCAGCAGTCGGTTTTATCGCCCTATTCGGAGTCGCTATACAAAATGGTGTATTAATGCTTTCCCAGATGAATATATTGCGGAAGAATGGGCTATCGTTACATAAAGCTGTCACCCAGGGGGCCTTTAGTCGCTTTCGTCCGGTTTTAATGACCGCCACAGTCGCTATTCTCGGTTTGCTTCCGGCATCTCTGGCAACAGGCATTGGATCAGATGTACAGCGTCCTTTGGCTACAGTTATTGTCTATGGCCTGTTGTTTTCGACGATCCTGACCCTGTTTGTGCTCCCACCGCTCTATTATCTTTTGGAAAGTAGATCCTCAAAAAACACAACAGATTAAATAGATGGCCAATAACGGATGAACGACCTGTGCGCACGCTTTTTCAAAAACTGACCATCCAGAAAAATAATTATCATGAATAAACAGCATATTTTAACAAAGAAACGCCTGACGTTTTTTCTTTTCATACTCACTTTGTCTACTACTGCGATCGCCCAGGATAGAGACAGTTTAAGTACAGCCCAGAAACTTGATTATTCAACATTTATAACGGCTGTTGGTCAACAGAACCTGGGTTATGCAGCTGAAAAATTCAACCTCAATATCGCAGAGGCCAATCTCATCAGCGCCAGAGTATTCCCTGATCCCGAATTTAGCGTAGGCTTGTTTGATAACAGTGAACGGACAAAACAACTTGGCCACGGCTATAATGCCGGACTTGCATGGACACTGGAGCTGGGATCTAAACGAAAAGCCAGAATAAACCTGGCCAGCGATGAAGCAGAAGCAACCCGTCTATTGCTTGAAGATTATTTCAGGAATTTACGCGCCGACGCTACGCTTGCATTTCTGATGGCAAAACAACAATTGCTACTGGTAAAAACATACCAAAACTCTTACCAGCAACTCATGCAGTTGGTGGTATCAGATAGTATTCGTTATCAATTGGGAAGCATTCCTGAGATTGATTTCCGCCAATCTAAACTGGAAGCGGCCAATATGCGCAATACCCTCCTGGCAACAGAAGCAACCTGGAAGGCTTCGGCTGTAAACCTGGCCGTATTTATGGGCGAACAAACGGCTACGGGAATAAAAACACCCCAAGATCCTTTCCTTCATTTAGACCGGGAATACCGCTTAAATGAATTGATCAGGATCGCTCAGAATGATCGCAGCGATTTGAAAGTTGCCGTACAAAACAAGCAGCTTTCACAGCGCCTGCTCCAATTGGTCCGAGTAAATAGAGTAATCGATCTCGGTATTTCGTTGGGCTTCACCTACAATGGGGAAGCGAGAAACGAAACTGCCCCAACACCTCAATTTACAGCAATAAACGCAGGACTGTCCATACCACTCAAATTCTCGAACCTAAAAACAGGTGATCTCAAAGCGGCCAAGTTTAAGATCGATCAGGACGAAACTGCTTATCAGGAAGTCCTTTTGCGCATTCAGGTGGAAGTTACGCAGGCTTTCCTTAACTACCAGGCTGCCCAAAAACAAGTACAGCTGTTCGACAGCAACATGCTCCTGGAAGCGAAAGCAATATTAGACGGAAAAGTTTACAGCTACAAAAGAGGAGAAACCTCCCTCCTGGAAGTTCTAAATGCCCAGCGGACCTACAACGAAACCCAATTGAGCTATTACGAAGCCCGTTACAATTACGCGGTGGCTTTGGTTGAACTTCAACGTACAGCCGGAATATGGGATATTCAGGAAATCTAGGCCGGCGAAATCCTGTTTTTTCTCAGTCTTTTATACATACTTTTTAAAGAAGGTGAAATCAGTATCAGCAGCAATATGCTGATACTGATCATCGACATGACCTCGTAATAATCCATAGCATACCGTACAAAGGATTGTTCTTTGACCCGCTCGGCAACGAGCTTTAATGCAGCTGTATGCTCTTTAAATTGTAATCCATGGCTTAAGATGCTGGTAGATTCCTGCTGCAAGTATTCACGAAACAGCGGATTTCCAGCCTCCGTTTGACCATTAAATACCTGTTGGTGCTGGGCATGTTCAAACAACTTGAAAAAATTCTGTAAACCAATACTGCTCGTGTAGCCCAGATAACGGATAGCGAGGCAGACCGCAGCAGCTGAAGCCCCCAATTGAGGGGTAACACTGGCAATGCAAAATAATATGGTAGGCACCATGATCAATCCTACTCCTAACCCATGCACAACTAATGGAAGCCAAAAATGAGTATCATTCCCCTGCCCCTCAAAGGAAAAATACATCCATTGATGAAATAACAGCAAACAGCAGTAACCCGAAATCCATATCCACTTTACCGGGCGTTGCCCCAACATCCAATACAGCGAACCCAATACACCGGCAACAATCCCCCCAATATTAAACCACTGAATATAAGACAAATGAATAGGATCAAGCTGAATAACCTGTACTAAATACTGATTTGAAATGGCCAAAGAGAAGCGTTCCACATACATCATGTACAAAATCAGTAGCCCCAAAAGAAATTTCCTGTTTTTAAAAACAGACAAATGGATATACACCCGTTTGAGCACCATTTGCCGAACGATGAAAACAAGGAGTAAAGTGAGGCCCAATACAAATATGATAAGAAGTTGCCGGTCATTAAACCAATACACTTCCTGCCCATATACCATTAAATAACCGAAGCTGACAATGACAAGACTATAGAAAATACAGCTTGCCCAGTCTAATGAAAATAAGGGGTAAGGACGTATATGCCGTATCGAACGCATCGACAGCATAATGAGCAATAGGCCCGGCACAAATGATAAAGCAGCGTATAGATAAAGCTGGTCGAAATTAAATGAATCGATAAATTCAGCAGTTACAAAGGTATTAAACGGAGAACTGCACAGTAACATCCCAAAAAAAACAGCATAACTTACTTCTTTAGCCCGATCACTCTTCAACCGGGAGAATATCATAGAGATCGACAGGTTTACCGCCGAAGCAAACAACATCCCCTGACAAAAACGTAGGCCATACACCCAGCTGATATCGGTGATGCTATACATCAAAAAGCAATTCAATAGCTGCAGCAGATTGAAGATGATATAATACTGCTTAATGGGGAAGTATAAAAAAAAGCGTCGTTCCAAAACGTAGAACCCCACAAAACCAGCGTAGAACAGGATAATCAAAAACTGGATATCGCTGGGTTGAGCGCCGTAGAATCCTGCGGTAACATTCGTATTTGCTCCGGGCAGGAAAAACAAGACCATACTCGGCATCAGGCTGCTGAACAAGATCAGTTTGATCAGCCACTCGGGCACCCATTCCTTAAAAATTCCTTTCACTGTTTTTGGCTTTTGATACCGAGACATTCACATTCATCCCCGAGAGCAGCTGGTTTACCCTCGCTTGCTTATCCAGTTCGATACGTACAGGTACCCTTTGCACAATCTTCACAAAGTTGCCCGTTGCATTATCCGGGGGCAACAGCGAGAATGCAGACCCCGTAGCCGGAGAGACCGAAATGATTTTGCCATAAAATTTTTCATCCGGATAAGCATCGGCAATTACCTCCACCCGATTACCAAGATGTAAATAGCGCAACTGAGTTTCCTTAAAATTAGCCGTTATCCAGGTTGGTGTTTCTCTATTGACGATAAAGCCCAAAACTTCTCCGGCATTTATCATCTGCCCTTTCTCAATCGTACGTTTGCCGATCTGCCCATCATAGGGAGCACGGATAACGGTATAGCCGACATCCAATCGCTTGCGGCCCACAGCGGCAGTCAGGCGAACCCGTTCGGCATCTACAACCCCTTTTTTTACATCCACATCATGCACCCTTTCCTGTGAAGCCTGCAATTTATGTTTTAACGAGGCCAGTTCACTTTTATAGACATCCAAAGTAGCTTTTACATCCTCCAGTTGCTGCGCAGTAGCAGATTTTTCCTGAAACAGATAATTGTACCGGTCGTATTCCAGCTGCTGCTTGGTCACACGGGCCTCCCCTGCTGCAATTGATGTCCGCAAGGATTCATGTTCAGCCTGTAGAATTTCCTTTTGACTGTGAAGGACATTGATCTCTGCCGCTTCCTTATTGACCGATGCCGCCACCTGGTCAGCTTCGTATTTATATTCCCGATTATCAATAAGCAGCAAGGTATCCCCCCGTTTAACAAGCTGATGATCGTGATAGTGTACCGAAACTACATAACCTCCGACACGAGAGACAATAGGATTGATATACTGCGTAACTTGTGCGTCATTTGTATAAGTGTACCGTACGCGCATCCATAATGTCTTAGCGCCCCATAGCAACAATGCCAACAAGACAATTCCGGCCAACCAATTGGTGATTCGAGTGAGCTGTGCTTCCACAACTGATCTACGTGATTTAGGTTTCATTAGATAGTGCCCTTCAAAAATTCGATAAAATAATAATGTTTCTGTATTGCAATACGTGCAGTTTCAAGATCAAAAAGTGTTTTCAGGTATTGCATATCTGCGTCCAAAAGGTCCGTAATCAAAGCCGATGATTTGAAATACCTGTTCTTGATAATACGCGCATTTTCCTGTGCCAGCGATTTGTTGTTCTGACAGACCTCTTCCTGTTTGACGGCTAACTGATAATCCAGAAAGGCCTGTAACAATTGGTTTTCCAAAATTTCTTGTTCATGATGGTGTTTCACCTGCTCCCGATCCAGTGCGATCTCTGCTCCACGCACCACATTCTTATTGAGATAAAGTGCAGAAATGGGAATATTTAATTTAAGCCCTGTGATACTCAAATGATACCAGCTCGGATTATAGGGATACAGAAATACCTGTGGATTGGCAAACGTAAACGTGCTGGTCAACCCCAGTTCCGGAAGATAATTTGACCGCGCCTGTTTGACCGACAATTGCTTCAGGACCACTTCCTGTTCTGATTTTAGGAGAGAAAAAGCATGATTTCGCGCTTCAGCAACCAACACTTCATACGAAGGACTTTTTACGGTAAATTGTTCGGCTACAGGAATAATCTGGGCCGAAATACCCCCTATCAGTTGCAGCTTCTGGTTCGCCGCCTGAATATCATGGGAAATCTGCACGAGCAACAATTCCCGTTTAGAAAGCTCCAACGAAATACGTAAGACATCACTATGCAATACGACCCCCGCTTTATACAGATGTTCAATCTCCTTTAATTGTACCCGTTGGTCTGCAATATCCTGCTCGATCAAAGATCGGTTACTGTATGCCAGTTCCAAATCTAAAAACAGATTGCAAACTTCCAATTTCGTCTGTGCAGCAGCATTCTTCCAATCTATTTTTGCCAGCTCGCTTTCTAATTTTTTGGATTCAATTTTCATCAGATCCCGATGTCCATTATAGAGATTAAGATAAAAATCCAAGCCCGTATCATACAAGTAATGAATGATATCATGCTGGCTGGGTTTATTTAAAATACCCCGATCATAAACAGGCATATTACTTGCATAACTGGCAGAGGCCCTTGCGGAAATTTTGGGCAGCAGCTCCATCCGTCGTTGCTGTACGGCGACTTCACTTTCTTTTAGCTGTAAATAGGATTGCTCCATGTATTTACTGTTCTGTAGCGCTTTGCCGATCATGTCTGTCAAGGACATACGCAAAGAGTCGAGGGCGAGCGTCTCTGAAACAGTGAATACGACCAATCCGATGGTCAGTATTCCTTTTGCCCAATAGGGAGGAAAAAAGTTCACTTTGTGCTATGTTATTTTTGCGTTGCAAACTTAGACACTTATTGCTATTTGGATTTCTTCACAAACGCCAATATGTTATGGAAAAAAGACATTTTTTCGTCGATATCATGAAAAAGACTATAATCTGCCAAACCCTAACCCTCGTATTCTATTTTTAGCGCATAAAAAAGCCTCTCAAATCAAAATTTGAGAGGCTTTTTCTGACGATAAAAACGTCTTATTATCGGTATAGCGTATTATCTATATAAGGAGTCTTCTATCGCGTTCCACAGCTGGATTCTCTTTTGGAGTGCAATTTTACTGATCTCTTTCATTTCAGCCCATTTAACCTCATCATCCTGTGCAAGATCTGTGATCATCTGCATCGCCAAAGGCCCATGCTCATCGCCGTCCAGATCAATATGACGCTGGAAATAATAAATAAAGCTATCCAGATTTGCTGCTGGAAAATTTGTTTTTATTTCTTCCAGAATCGATGTAAACATTCCCGGAATAAGATCTTCACGACCAAATGTAAAGGCAGCAGCAATTTTATGCACTGCGCCCTCAGCGATCACTTCGAATGTAAAATTCAAAAAGTCCTTGATCCGTGCGTCGAGGGTTGTTATTGCTATCGCATCGAATATGCTGCTCGAATTTTTAGCATTCACAATAAACTTATTGATCAAATGAAGGTCTGCACCCATGGCTTCCATGGCATCCAGGTACATCTCAAAATGACTCAAACGACGGCCATCAATATATTCATCCGACTCCTCAGCCAATACAATTTCATTAATCAGATAGCGCGTTGAGGGATGCTCACTCGCAAACCACGGCAGCGTGGTACAGGTTAATTTGATCTGTAATGCTTTTAACAGCGACATAAAATCCCAAACCGCATACACGTGGCCTTCCGTAAAGGCCCTTAGGTTTTTGATCGTCGTGATTTTACGGTATAAAGGGTGCTGCAATAATACGTCGCGTTCGTCGGCAATGTATTTATTAATTTCCGCAATTCTATTCATGCCGCAAAAGTATAGTCTTATCTTTATTTATTAAAGTATTTTAAATGAGATTACAGTACCATGATAAATTTCCCGTCCAGCTATCCGCTTCATAACCAAACCACAGACAACAACAACCCCGCTTTTGAACCCCTATTCCTGTTGCCAACGTTCATTTACGCTTAAAAACAAAAATATTTTTTATAATAAAAAATAATCTACTATATTTGTAGAGTATTCAGAATTGCATGATGCAATACCAACCGAGTGGAGTCACCGCGGTGGTAAATTAATACGGGTTTCGACCAAAATAAACGTTGCAGAACGATTATTTTCCCAAAAAGATCTGGATACAGTTTATGGTTTAATCCTTTAAATTTTTAAATTGTATGGCTACAACAACAAATCTTTACCAACATTTACTGGAAAAATTCAGTTATTACTCGACCGATGAGCTTATACAGCTTAACAACGACACCATTTTGGGACAAGGATGGGGATCATCCAAAGCGACTTTTCGCACAGCTCTGATCAGTACGTTCTCCAAAAGAGGACTGGATCTTTCCAACATCATTTCCAAGGAAGATGGTTTTACTTCAGTAAAGCATGTCCCTGTACGCTTGGAACAGAATGTCTTGATCCCTTTACAGTAATTGTTATCATCGCAAAAAATAGCGCGCATCGAAAGGATTTCGTGCGCGCTGTTTTTGGAGGTTTAGGCAACTGCCAATCCATTGAAGGCAATCGTTATTTTATTTATAGTTCGGATTCTGCACCAATACCCCCGCGCTCTTCTCAATCTCAGTCTGCGGCAATGGCCAGCGATAGAACTTGTCTTCGAAATGATAAGGTACCTTACTGTCTTTCACCTTATTCAGCACCTCACCAGCAATATGCCAACGAATTAAGTCATAATGCCGGAGGCCTTCGAATGCCAATTCCACGCGTCTTTCGTGACGTATCCGCTCGCGCATTTTTTCCTTGGTATAGCCAGCAGGAAATGCAGGCATTTGAACACGATCACGTAATGTTTTCATCGCAGCATAAACAGACGGATCTGGCCCTTCAATTTCATTCTGTGCCTCAGCATACATCAACAGAACTTCTCCCAACCTAAGTATAACTGCGTCTTGCTGGCTCAAGGTTGAAAAGCCAAAAGGTAGGTTGGCCGGATCAAGAAACTTCAATACGCCGTATCCGGTAGGCCTTGGGTTAGAAGGCGTATGTATCTTGCCGCCGCCAAAATCAGGATGGTCCACAAAAATTGTTTTGCTCAACCGCGGATCCCGATCTTTAAAAGGATTTGCAGGATCGGTATACGGCGACTCTCCGAAGGGCAATCCATCCTTGCATTCGTAGGCATCTACCAAATTCTGTAAGGGTGAAGCCGCAATCCAATCGCCCAAATACATATCCCAAGGAGCCGTATTATTGGGAGCAAGGAAATTGACCGAAAAAATAATCTCCGTATTATTTTTCTGCGTAGCATCACGGAAAACATTTTCAAAACTTGTACTCAAGGTATATTCCTTCATGACCTCTGCACACAAATCCTTCACTTCTTTGAGCACGGTCAAATCTGGTACACCATTGTTTCCATAAGCGGCAAACGTAAGCACTCGAGCTTTCAACGCTTTTGCCGAACTGGCAGTTGCGTGCCCGCCATTATTGAAATAAGGTTTGGATTCTAAATTTGCAATCCCGAAATCGAGATCTGCCCTGATTTGTTTTAAAATATTCTCGGCACTTTCTTTAGGCTGGCGCTGATTCTCCAAATTCAATGAAACCAACACAAGCGGCACTTCGCCATAGATACTGTATAATTGAAAATACACAAAGGCACGTATAAAACGAGCTTCAGCTTCCATTTTCTTTTTTTCCGTATCGTTTAGGTCCGCCCCCGCATAGCTCTGCAATTTCTCGATCAAACGATTTGCTCTGCCGATCGCTACGTAAGCATCATTATAGATCCCTGTTTCATATCCGCCAGTTGTCGGATTTAAATTGCCACCAACGATTTCATTCACACTTCCCGAATTGAACTGATTATAGCCATTATCGGTCAGACAGTCCCTAAAAGGCATGCCATAGGAGAAGGTCTCACTTTGTAAGGAAGCATAGACGCCTGCAAGCGCATTATCAAAATCGGATTTTTTACTAAAATAATTATCGGAGGCAATCTGATCCAATGGATTCAAGTCCAACGCACTATTGCAAGCTCCAAAAGATAGGCTTGAAACTACCAAAGCAGTTAAAAATTTCTTTTTCATACATTAAAAATTAACTTGTAGACCGAATGAATAAATTTTGTTTTGCGGATATTGCACCAAATCTCCGCTTCCGTAACGTTCTGGGTCAAGTCCTTTAAATTTGGTTGACGTCAAGAGATTGTCTCCTGAAAAATAGATACGCAATCGGTCAATTTTGTATTTTTTCAATAAGCCCTCAGGTAAGGTATACCCTAATACAAAATTTTTCAACCTAAAGTAGGAGGCATTCTGCAGGAAATAACTGGATGCACGGCTAAATTTTTCGGGTGCACTCCAGCCCCAGTAAATGCGAGGCATTGTTGTCGATGGATTTTCCGGAGTCCAGCGGTCCAACCAATCCTTGGTTGGGGGACTGCCTTGCACAAAAGGTGTGACTCCCCATCCAGATACATAAGATTTTACGCCATAAACTCCTTGTAGCATTGCTGAAACATCAAAACCCTTAAAACTAGCGCTCAAATTAAAACTATAGTTTAATTTCGGATCAACCCCACCAATAATGGTGCGATCATTTGCATCAATCTTTCCATCGCCATTGACGTCTCTATATTTAAGATCACCGGCTAATGTATTATCATTGAACTGTTTTGGCGAACTAGCGACTTCTTGTTCCGACTGGAATATGCCAATGACCTCATAGGTATAAAAACTGTCCATAGCATAACCATTCTTCTTAATGGTATAACCGCCAATCTCAGGTTCTCCAAATTTCACCAGTCTGTTTTTGAAACGGTCAAAGTTCGCTCCCAGCTGATATTGTAAGCCGTCCAATGCACCGCCCGTAATTTTGTTGTGATAAGTGATCCCCAATTCAACACCTTTATTTTCTACAATTCCGTCATTAATATTGGGAGCTCCCAATCCGACAATCGCCGTAATTTGAGAAGGACGCAGGATGTCAGTTGTACGTTTTTTATACCAGTCAAAAGTAAAATCTAGATTTTTAAATAAACTTAAATCTATACCGACATCTGTCATCGTCGTTGTCTCCCATTTAATCAATGGATTGGTGAGCCGCTGCTGAGCAACACCAGATTGAAGCGTGTTGTTGTCAAATGAATAATTACCCGTCAACCCCAAAACCGGCTGATAAGGATAATTTAAGGAATAACCATTCACATCGACCACATTCTGATTTCCGAGTTGTCCCCAGGATCCACGTATCTTTAGATTATCCAGCCAACCCGATGCAAGTTCCTTGATAAAAGACTCTTCAGATACACGCCAGCCGGCAGAGAAAGAAGGAAAAGCAGCCCATCGATTTTTGCCGTAAAATTTAGAGCTTCCATCATAGCGCATATTCGCTTCCAAAAGATATTTTCCTTGATAATCGTAGTTTATTCGCCCAAAATAGGATATCAATGCCCATTGATTGGCTGTTCCATTCGCTCTTTGAATATCAGATCCACCAGCATTTAATTCCGTCAGATTATCATCAACGAAATTCTGCCTAAACCCTTGTAAATAAGTGTACTTACTTTTTTCTATACTATAACCTGCCTGAGCTTTTAAATGGTGATCTCCAAAAGCGCGGTCATAATTCAAATACGTAAATAAACTGGTATAGATTGTTTGCTGATCTTGATCCGTGAGTCCTTTACCAAGATCCAACACTGTCCCTAGCGTTCCCGAATGATAGTAATATTCATCGAGCGTAGACTTATAATCTTTATACTTATCCATATTAAAATTATAAGCACCTTTGGTATACCACGAAAGCCCTTTAAACAGTTGGACTTCCATCCAAGCTTGTAAATTAGCAGCGTAGTCGTCGGTATTGTACGTAAATTTCCGATCCAATACGGCCATTGGGTTTTTATTATTGTATTCCCAATCGTAAGCTTTGTAGGTATACCGCCCACTTCCATCCGGTAAAAATGGACCATAGGTTGGCGCCTGTGACATTGCCGACAGGAATAAGTCTTTGGATCCGCCGGGAATAGATTCTGTATGCCCCGTTTTAAGCAAGATATTTGTTCCGAATTTAATCCCATCCGAGATTTTGGTTGTCAAGTTGACACGCGCCGAATAACGATCATAATTAAATCCTTTGATCATGCCATTCTGATTCACGTACCCGAGTCCGATATTAAATGTCGTCTTTTCGTTTCCGCCCTGAATTCCCAAATTGTGATTATACGTTGGCTTTGTCTGAAATATCAGCCCTAGCCAGTCCGTATTGGGGTACTTTATCCGATCGCTGCTATTTCTATAAGTATCAATGATATCAGCGGGATATAGGCCATCGTTAAGATTTGAATTCTTTCGCGCTTCATTATAGAGTTCCATGTATTGCGCAGAATTGGTAATCAGGTCGAACATTTTTGTCGGTTTGTAGATTCCCACATTACCGTCATACTGCACCGTTGTCTTGCCAGATTTCCCCTGTTTTGTGGTGATTAAAATAACACCATTTGCTGCACGTGATCCGTATATCGCTGCAGATGCGGCATCCTTAAGCACACTTACATTTTCGATGTCATTAGGGTTGACATCTGAAAATTTGCCTTGCACACCGTCGATCAATACCAAAGGATCCGATCCGGCACCACTAAAAGTTCCCTTGCCACGGATGCGGATCGAAACACCTTCATTGCCGGGTTCACCTGACCCCTGATTGACCTGGACCCCAGGGATTGCCCCTTGTAGCATAGCTGCCGGATTGACCACCGGTCGTTTAACCATATCTTTGCCACTGACCGTCGCGACCGCACCAGTGAGGTTTACCTTCTTTTGGGTACCATAACCAACGACGACGACTTCTTCTAAACTTGAAGACGAGTTATTGAGCACAACATTCAATTGCTGGTCGCTGCCATTAAAAACGATTTCCCTTGTTTCAAAACCCACAGATGAAAATATGAGGACAGTTCCGACATCGACGGACTTGAACTCAAAGTCTCCCAACCCATTTGTTTTTGTTTCCGTAGCGGAATTTTTAATCCTCACCGTAACTCCTTCTAGCGGTTTTCCTTCACTATCCCTTACCTTTCCTTTCAAAGCATGCTGACGCATGCGCAAATCATTGTACATACCCTTAGGTATGCTTTCCAATGATCGACCAGTTGTTGTCCATAGCGATTTTGCAGACACCGCAGCCGGCACCGCAATCGAAAGACAAAGAGCCATCATACTGACCTCTGGAACAAATGCTACCCGTTTTTCGGGCCACTGTCTTGTCTTTTTTGTTTTCATTGTTTACTGTAGTTATTTATAGAATATTTTTACAAGTGAGATTTCAGGGACAAAAGGGTCCCTTATCATGCAAAAAATTGCATAATCATCATTCGTGTAGACGCGATATTTTCTAATTACTTCTTACCTGTACGATAGGCTATCCAATTATTGTTCATCAGCAGGATGATTTACATAGCTCATTTATCCCACTGATCGGTACGGAACGGAGAAGCGGGTAATGCAGCATCGTTATAGAGCACCAGATCGGGATTGTCAGCCCATCCGTAGCGCACAGCGACAGGTCGTTCCACTTCGTTGGCCGATAGGATAATTTTATTTCCTTCTTTGCGTACCTGAGCTGGATAAAACTGCTGATCGCTGCCCGCAATGGTAAATCCACCAATCTTACGATCGGAAGTTTTCAGTACGAGCTCCTTTCCCATGGGTTTAAAGCTAAGCTGGGCTTCTTTTCCCTTGATTACCCAACGGTCTAGCTGAGGACCGCTATAGGAAATTTTCTGTCCATACAAGTCGTGGGCTGCTATCCAAGCTAAGCGCTTTCCGACATCTTGCTTATTTTTAGGGTGTATATCTTTGCTATCACCGATATCGGCAATGACGGCCATTCCTGTGTTGGGCAATCGCAATGTCTGACGCTGTGCCTCCCGCAACATCGCCCATGATGAAGGTTGTGCTGTCGGTTGTTTCTCTCTGAAATTGGCTAGCTGAACGAAATAAAAGGGCATCCTGTCATTATGCCATTGCTGTCTCCAATCCTGAATCAAAGCTGGCAGCAAGTCGATATAGGGAGCGTCTTTTGAATCCGCATTACTTTCGCCCTGATACCAGATGGCCCCCTTTATTTTAAAATCGACAAAGGGCTGCACCATCGCATTGTACAATACGGTCGGTCTATTTGGCCCTTCCATGAGATTAGGTTTGGCTGGCAGTTTTCCTAGATCAAAACCAAGTTTACATTTCCAGTCTCCGGCCAATGAAATCACCTCGCCCTTGGGACCTTCCAGTCGGGGCTGTTCTTTACCGCCATATATTCCACCGTCTCCTGCACCATCAAATACACGCACCGCAATATGAAGCACCGTATTGTTATTTGTTGCTGCTGGTATGGTATAATTTCGGATCTGATCATAACCATTCGTCTCCCCTACTTTATCACCGTTGACATACGTGATGTCATTATCGTCAATAGCACCCAAAATTAGTTTGATCGGCTTCCCAAGCCAATGGGCTGGAAGTTTGACCTCTTTTCCAAAATAGACTACGCCGTCCATTCCAGGAAATAAGTTCTGGTCAAAAAAACTAGGAATTACAATAGTGCTCCAGGCACTCTTGTCCACCTTAGGTGCATACCATTCGCCCTTGCTTTCAATCTTCACCTGATCCTGCTTCTCGGCCATATCATTCCAGTCCGCTATTTCACGATTATAGATTTGCTGGGCATCGGGGTGCTGGATTTTCTCGATAATATTTGTATATATGGAAAAAGGGGCCAGTGCCTGCTTGCTCATCCAGGCTTCTATAATCGTTCCACCCCAGGAGGAATGGATCAAACCGATTGGAATCCCCGTTTTCTCATAGAGTTCACGTGCAAAAAAATAAGCCGTAGCAGAAAATTCTGCAATGTGCGCCGGTGTTACGGAATTCCAGCCCCCCGATTCTACCTTCACCTCTTCAGTAGGCATATTGGCTGTCGCCTTTGGAATTTGCAGCAAACGAATATTGGGGAAATTAGCGGCATTTATTTCTTGCTGAAAGTTATTGATCTTTCCCCAGCCTGCCAAAGGCATTTCCATATTGGACTGGCCCGAGCAGAACCATACTTCGCCGATAAGAATATTATTGAGGGTCAATTGATCACCGTCGTTGATTGTCATTTGATAAGGACCGCCATAATGCGGTGTTTCAATAGACAGCTCCCATTTTCCATTTTGATCGACTTTGGTCTGATATTGCTTCTTATTCCAGCTTACTGTCAACTGTAGCTCTTTACCCAGCGCGGTGCTGGTTCCCCATATCTTCACCTTTTCTTTTTGCTGAAGGACCATATTGTCGCCAATAAAAGCTGGTAACTGCACTTTGGCTTGGACAATAGATTGGCTCCCAACCACCCCAAGTAGCAGGGCCAATAAGATTCGTTTACACTGTTTAGATTTTATCATCATGATGGTTTTATGGGTTTGCTACCCATTGGTTTTTAATATACGCACCAACCATAGCACATTAGCTGAGCGCTATGATTGGCGTCTTATGTGCTAAAGTGCTGTGATTTTAAGAATGACGCTGGGTCGGTTGCTATTTAAATCTGGATTTACCCCGATTTTCATCAAATAATCACCCGAATAGACCTGCCCTTGATTTAAGCTCGATTTGCTACCAGGATATATGTTTATCTCCTCTACCTGATATTTTTTCTGAGGATCAAGCCCCTTCAGCCGCATAGGGTCGGTTGTTCCGGCACCATAGCGATTATTGACGAGATAGTTAAAAACTATCGCTTCGGTCTTTTGGTCATTGACATAACTTACTGCCGCAAAATCCCCTGCTCTTGGATCAGCCAGACGGTACTGGTCACCATGCCAGATCGTGCCCTTGATCGCATCATAATTTTTCACCGCTTGCTGGCCGAACAGCAAATCCTGTTCTTTCAGATGACTCACAACAATATCAAATCCCAGTTTGCCCATCATGGCCACATCGGTCCGGAATTTGAGCGATTGTTTACCCCAGTCCGTCACATGGTTTGCCGTACTTATTGCCGGAAAGAAATAGGAATATTCATATTGCATAAATATGCGTTCCAATGGATCGGTATTATCGGATGGCCAAAATTCCGTAAAGTACCGAAGAGCCGCATAGTCCACACGGCCACCACCGCCTGAACATAACATCATCGGCACTTTTGGATATTTCGAACGTATGCGTTCAAGGACTTTATACAGTCCTTCTACATAAGAGATATAGAATGCTCCCTGATCCTTTAAAAATGCCGAATGGGCATTGTAGATAACCGCATTACAATCCCATTTAATATAAGCCAATGCTGGATTTTTGGTAAATAGTTCATCCAGGATGTTAAAAACAAAATCCTGTACTTTAGGATTTGTCAGATCCAGGATCAGCTGATTTCGAAAGTAGTGTTCTGCTCGCTGCGGCTGTTTTACGACCCAATCGGGATGCTGCTCATAGAGCTCAGATTTGGGACTTACCATTTCTGGTTCCACCCAAATACCAAATTTCACGCCTTGTTTCGTAGCCTCTTCGACAAGTGTTGCAATGCCATTGGGCAATTTCTTGCGGTTAGGCTCCCAGTCGCCCAGACTTGAATGGTCACTGTTGCGCGGATACTTGTTGCCAAACCAACCATCATCCAATAAAAATAGATCAACTCCAAGTTTTTTGGTATCCTGCAGCAGCCCTTTCAGCTTTTGTTCATTAAAATCAAAATACGTTGCCTCCCAGTTATTGAGTAAAGTCAGTCGGTCGCCATTGCCATCCAGCAATTGATACCGGCGCGCCCAATTATGTAAATTACGGGAAGCAGTCCCCTTTCCTTTGGTCGATAATGTATAGATCAGTTTGGGCGTCGTAAACTCCTGATTGCTGGCTAATTTTACCTGAGAAGCATAATTATTAATTCCAGCTATGATACGCAGGTTATTCAAATAATCCACCTCAAAATCAATCTTAAAATTTCCGCTGTAGCCCAGGCTCGCCATCAATACCGTACCTTCATCCTCCGATGCTGCTTTCCCTAGCGACACCATAAAAGAAGGCGGCTGAAATAAATTCGCCCGTGTTCCGAGTTTGCTATCCAGGACTTTTATGCCGTGTGTCAACGGTGCTTCCTCCACCTGCATCTCTTTGGCCCAATCGCCATGATATTGACGCAGCCAATAAGAATTGGAACGAAGGGTTAAATTGGCAGAAGCAAATTTCTCCAACGTAACCTCTTTCTTTTCTTTATTTTGGATGGTTGCCCACTGTTCAATGATATCTTCATTCGAAAAGGATTTATAGTGCAGCACCACAGTAATAGCATACACAGGATCCTTTAATGTGACATCCAGCTGCTTGACATTTCCATCCAGATTTTTAAGTTCATGCTTTTCGTAACGCAGATCCAATGACCTATTGCCGTCGCCATGCACAATGCTGATAGCCGGCTCGAGCAGGTTTTTTGATCCCGATGCTGTATAGGCCGCATTGGACAATCCGCTATAGTCTGTCAATTGCTTGTATCCACTTGTAAGGGCATTGTATTCTTTTGCATCGTTCAGCTTTTCGCCATAGTAAAGCATCTTAAGTGTCTTTGTGGAATCATATTCCAACACTAGCGCATTTGATCTGGTTTCAATGGGAATTTGCTTGGACTGCGCCTGAGCATCTAAATGGACAAGGCCCTGAGCCATCAACAGTCCGAGTACAACATGTTTAAAATGATGAGTTGGCATAATAATAAATAGATTTAGGGTTTCTTAACGGTCTTGATGATTTTATTTGATTTTAATCGGAGTTGATAGAGGTATTTGCCATTGATCTCCTGTTTCATATCCAAGCCGGACAATACATTGGGGCTCAGTAGCTCTATCGTCTGTTCCAGCGGAGAAGAGAGTTGAAGTTGCTCAATCTGTTTATTTTTCCACTTCATTTCTGCGATAAGGATATTTCCACGTGCTTTTAATCCTTTCACACGACCATCGCTCCAGTTGTCTGGCAATGCAGGCAGCAATTCCAATACATCGGTTTGGGACTGCAGCAGCATTTCGCTCAATGCAGCAACATAGCCCAAGTTTCCATCAATCTGAAACGGCGGGTGGGCACATAAAAGGTTTGCGTACACGCCTCCACCGTTATTATAGTCTATACCGTCTCCGCCCACAAGATTTATAAAATTATTCAGGATTTTGTAGGCATGGTTTCCGTCCTGGAGCCGGGCCCAAAAGGCAATTTTCCAAGCCATGGACCAACCGGTAGATTCGTCGCCACGGGCGGTCAATGTCACCTTTGCCGCTTTGGTGAGTTCAGGTGTTTTCAAAATCGAAAATTGGTTGCCTGGATAAAGACCAAACAGATGGGACACATGACGATGTTTATCCTGCGGATCATCGCGATCGCTTTCCCACTCCTGTAGCTGGCCCCATTTACCGATCTTGGGTTTCAATAAAGCGTTTCGGAGCGCCTCGATATGCTGCCGGTAACCTGTATCAAGCTTTAAGGCAAGACAAGCCGCAATATAATTGCCGAAGAGATTATCAATAATCTGATGGTCGTAGCTGACAGCATCCTCTGTCGGACCATGTTCGGGCGACCAGCCCTTTGGAGCAACCACAGTTCCATCCGCTCTCCGGATCAATCTGTCGTCCCAAAACTCACATATTTCCTTCAATATTGGATAGGCAAACTCTTTCAGATACTTTTTATCACCATTAAATGCATAATGTTCCCAAAGTGCCTGCGCATACCAGGCACTTCCCGGCGTATTCCAAAGAAAGCTTTCGCCGCCAAAAATATTGTTTTCAGTCTTGACCGTCCAGCCCCTTACGCCGGGAAATTCCTTTTGTGTATTTATTTTCTTTATCGCACGCATGCTGTTGATATAATTGAGGTAGGGCCAAGCAGATTCACCTAGATTGGCTACTTCGGCAGGCCAATAATTCATCTGCACATTGATATTGGAATGATAATCGGAACGCCAAGGTGGATTATTGCTGTTATTCCAGAGTCCCTGTAAGTTTGCTGGCAGACCGCCTTTTCGCGAGGAGCTGATCAGCAGATAGCGTCCATATTGATAGACCAGCGCTTCCAAGGCAGGAATAGGCTGTTTCTTATAGGCTTCCAGCAGCGTTTTCGTTGTTTGCTGCCGATCTAATTGGTTGTGGTCAAGATCAAGTTCGATCCTGTTAAATAAGGTTGTATAATCCGTAATATGTCTTGCAAGCAGTTTATTTACACCATATTTCTTCGCCTGACTCAGATTACGTTCGTTGGCCACTGTAGGATCTTCGGCCGACTTCCATTGTGTTGTCCGTGTCGGGGCATAGTCTGTTGCCGCACTTAACAGCAGCACGAGTCGGTCAGCAGATTTGACAACAAGGATTGACTTTCCCTGCTCATCTTTTGTTGCGGACAAGGTACCACCTGTGGCCTGAACTTCGACCCGGGCAGCATATTTCATCCCATTAGACAACACACCCTGAAACTCAAGCCGACCATTAGTGACCTTCACGTCCCCTCCGTGAGCATCTTGTAGAGCGACCTCCGCATTCAGCGTCCCTTTTTTACTGTTTGTATACTCAAATACCATCACCTGGTCTGGCTGACTGGCAAAATAACGGCGTTTCAGCGTCTGCCCATTTTGCTGAAAACCAATTTCATGCAATCCTTTATCCAAATTTAATTTGCGACTGTACGATGAAAATGATTGATTTTTTTGCTGATCGAAGCGAATAAACAAATCGCCGAAGGCTTGGTAAGCACCAGTTTCCTGTTCGTCACCTGTCCAGAGGCTATTTTCATTAAATTGAATATGTTCTTCCTGTACACCGCCAAAGATCATGGCTCCGATTCGTCCATTGCCGATTGGATAAGTCTCGGTCATCCAATCTTTGGCAGGTCGATCATCCCAGAGATAATAACGCTGAGCATAGGCTGAGCCAAAACAAATTGTCAAAAATAGGAAGAGAAGGTATTTCATTTTTATGTGCATCAACATAGCGGTTTATACAATTTTATTGGGCAATGCCCAAGGGTGAAAAAACAAGATATATGACAATCATCAAGACAATCAGAATTGCCCCTACGCCATAGCGGCCTTTCCAATAGGCTTCTTTGTGCTGGCCGGAGAATTCAAATTGATAGGTTGACCTATAGCTGGGCTGGCTCAATTTACTCCCCCCCCAGATAAGCAGTGAAATCACCAGAAACAGTACAGCGAATAGATGGAGATAATGGAGCTCTGTTTTCCAGACAAACACCAGAAAAAAATAACTGAACATGTACAAAAACAGTCCGATCTGTGCCATGCGTGGTGTTACACGACGGGATAAAATCCCCAAGATCATAATGGTGAAAATGGGCATATTGAACAAACCCGATACGGTCTGCAAATAGGTGTAAAATCCATCGTGGGCAAAAAGGATAAAAGGAGCAATAAACATTGCTGAAATTGAAATAATCAACTCAAACAATTTGCCTTTTCGCACCAGTTCCTTTTCACCATGTGGCCTTTTTTTATAGACCAGATAGGGTTTGTAAATATTAAAAATAAATAAACTGCCACAGCTTTGCAGCCCTGCAGTGTAGGTTGTCATCGCAGCACCAAAGACCAGGGCCAACGAAAAACCAATCAGGATATCGGGGAAAATTAAAACAATAAGCTTCGGAAAAACAGAAGCCGTAGGCTGAACATGCGGCAGTAAATGCACCGCCAAAAGCCCGGGCAGATTGATCAATAGCGGCATCAGCAATTTACCGCCAGCGGCCAAGGTCATCCCCTTTTGGGCCTCCTTTAAATTACTTGCACTCAAGGCCTGCTGCGCAATATAGGGTTCCATCCCCCAGTAATAGAAATTGATCAGCAACATTCCTGTAAATAAAGTCGAAAACGGTACCGCGTCCTGTTTTCCACCAACGGCGTTGAGGTGCTCTTTTTTTTCATGCAACAACTTCGTTAGGCCAGACCATACATCCCCAGCACCAAGGTGCCAGAGCGCAAAGACAGGAATGAGCACCGCAAGGAAAAACAGACATAAGCCTAAGCTTAAATCAGACAAGGAGATCAGCTTGAGCCCACCCAAAATACTGTACAAACTACCAATCACGCCTAAGGCCCATACCAGCAGCCAGATGCTCTGCCAATACGTAATATGCAACAAGCCCGGGACATCAAACATCGTCGCAAGGCTCAGTGCTCCACCATACAATACTGGAGGCAGCAAATTGACAATATAGCCTATCAAAATAAGGATAGAAACCAGCATTTTTGTTTTAGCGTCAAATCGCAAAGCCAAAAAATCCGGGACCGTCCGAAAACCATGCTTAAAATAAATAGGCAACAGAAACTCCGATACCAAAAGCATGGCCACAACCGAGCTGACGCCCCACCCGATGACTGAAAGATTATTGATATAAACCGATTCGTTTTCGCCTATAAACTGGTTGGCGCTCAAGTTTGTCAAGAGCAAGGCCGAACCTACCATCCAGAAGCTATTGCTTTTTCCTGCCAGAAAGAAGCCATTGAGCGTGGACGAATAAGTGGTCTTAAATTTCCATAACGACCATAACGCAACCAAACCGGTAAAGAGACAAAAGCTAAAAACTATCATCGTAGAACTTTTCTTTTTTTTATACAGAGTTACGGTCTGCCAAGGTCGTTGGCACCACTTCCTTGATCAATGTTCTTTCCAGCACAAACTTGGCTGCTTCGGATCCAATACGTGCGAAACTTGTTGAAAAAGTAGTAATACCACCACTGATAATCTCCTTGATGACATCGTCATTGTGTGATAAAATTCCCAGATCCCGGCCCAATACCCAGCCTTTTTGCAACACTTCTTTCAACATTTGATAGAGTTCTGGATTATGGATCGTAAAATAGAGCTTACCCTTTTTTAGTTCGCCTACATGATATTGTTTTTCAATCCGACCTTTTATTTTGTAATCCTTTAGAAACCGTAAGAATGCATTTTTGATTTCATTCGGTTCGGCAGTATGCTCTCTAAAGTAGAAGATTACCTCTTTATATTTTTTGATCTTCGGATGCAGCTGCTGGAATACGGCATAGGTGGCCTCTTCAAACTCCTGAGATACGTAGGAATAATCCTCGCCCAGGTCCATCAGCCGGTCTATAATCAAAAGCTTGGAAGCAGGAATACCCTGTAGCAGTCTTTCGGAATCTTCATTTTCAATCGGCGCCACAATATAGACCGTATAGCGTCCCTGTATGCGGTTAAAGATATCCTCAAAAGTTTCCATATTATTGTGATGGAAGAAAAGATCAACAGTTACCTCCTCCGGCAGGTTAGCCCGAAGTTCCGACACTAGGGTATCTTGAAAGGTATCGTATGCGTATAACAGCACAGCAACTTTCTGTTTCATCTGCGTGTTGTTACTGACCACAAAATAACCTTTCCTATTTTTTGACTCGACCACCCCATGAGCGATCAGATCACGGTAAGCTTTCGCGAACGTTTCCCGGGCGTATCCGAGGTACTGAATCAGATTATTAACGGAGGGCAGACTGGCATGTACCTCAAGCTCATTCGCGTCAATCGCATCCAATACTCCCTGAACAATACATTCATGTTTCGAAAGGGTATTCAATGCTTCCAATCGTTTGATCCTATCGATCAATGCTTTAAAGTGTTCTTCTTTGGATATCTTCATATATTATTATTAACTAGAGCGCAATTTTAAATAATTTTGCGCCCTCCTGTTCAAAACCAATGGATTTTTTGGCTGCAAGCTCCTGGATGCTTTTATCAAATAATTCAACAGCTTTGTATGTTCCATTCGTCTCCAGACCAAGCTGTTTAAAATCAATCGTGACCGAGGTAGGTTCATGTGCGTAGTTAAATACCGCCACATAGAGGTCATTTCCTACCTTTTTATAAAAATAGCGATTGGCAGCTTTTCCTTCCACAAATCCGGCAGGACGAAAACTTTTGCCGTCGGCAATGATCTTTAAAATTTCCGGATCCTGGAGATATTGGTTGATCTTCGGCTGCCAGTTTTCTTTCTTGGAGAGATCGTCGCCCAAGATGATTGTTCCTGTGACTACCCCCGACAGCAATCGCGCTTTATTGACTTCTGGATGTTCATCGTGAAAAACTAAATGATCGGCATCGATAAAATCGTATAGATAGGTTTGCCACCAGCCATAACTGACGCTGTTTAGCGTATATTGAGTCTGATCGATGGTCTTCCAGGCATCACAAGCTATTCTGCGCATATGGGCAAATTGGGCTGTGGCAAGTGAAGGTGAAATCGCGGCATAAATCAATATTTTCCCCTGCAGGACGTCGACAAGATGTTTCATACCCACAGCATAAGCTTGCATACCGGTCTGGATTTTCTTATCGTAAAAACCAGTGGATTCGATTGCAGCATGGGAAAGAAAGTCTACTTTGATCATCCGAAAGCCACAGTCGACCAATTTTCCTAAGATGACATCCATTCGAGCCAAAGTGCCGGGATGCGTCGGATCGAGGGCCCTGCCGCCATCGAGGTTGTGATAGCCTTTTTGGGTTTTGGTCCAGAGCTGACCAAAGGTAAACTGGCTCCCCTCCGCTTTGCGGTCAGGGCCACTTCCATGTCCCCAGTCCGTAAACGGTGCCCAGTAGACACCCGGTTTGAGTCCCAGGGAATCACAATAACGTACAAATTGTTTCAATTGTGTATAATCTCCAGACATCCCCCCCGGCGTCATATTGTCCCAAAAGGAATCCAAATCAATAAAGGCTTCACCATCAGCATTGCGGAAATAAGGAATGTCCTTGGCAAAATACTGTGCTGTTGCCGTTGCATTCTGAAAATTAAGTTTTTCCTGTATCACGCCCCAACTGTTCCAGCCCACAGGAGTCGCTCCCTGCCAAGATTGTACATAGGGAGGCGATAGCTTCCGGTGAATTTTAGCATAATTTTCAAGCCCTATGCGCCAATCCTTATCATAAGATACCAGGTATTTTGGCGAACGAATTACATCCCCCTTCACAGTCCCGTGCGCCATGGAATCACGTGTAATCGTGACATCTGTAAATCCGGCCTGTGCTGCCAGGTGGGTATATTGCCCCTGATCTCCTTTGATCGCAATACCCGATTTCCAAACGGATTGATCCAAAGAACCGATCAGCAAGCCTTTTCCGCTTTCCTTATCGTACACCACGCCGACCTCGGCGCTGCTCTTGCTGTCATTAGAAATCGTATTGTTTTCGTAAGAAATAAACGTATCGTTATCAAAAGGAACAGCCAGCTGATACAAGGATTTTCCTAAGCCGGCAAATGAAGCATGCGAGCAGATCGGCACGAGTTCATTACTGGACAGATTTTTGCCCTTCGCTTCCAGTTCAATAATGACGGCATCCATGTTGTCATAGAAATAAAAATGCTGCAGCAGTTCTATTCCCAACTGGCTTTTAACTGAAACTGTATACCGTACACCGTTGCCCAGGTTATCCCGAATCGCCTGTTCGGTGACTTTACGGGATCCCGTGAGCTTATCTGTGCTAATCTTTTGTCCATTAGCAAGTGCCAAATAGGCACTTGCTTGCTGGATATAAGCGATTTGATCTTTACTTAGGGAATATGTTCCGGCCGCTTTGTCGTACGTCAATGTTACTCCATTTTTCCTGACCTGAAAAGGCTGTGCGGCCAACATGGAGGTACATAGCATAAAACATAGCGCGAAAATAACTGTCTTCATTCTGCTTGATATTATTGTAAATTGATTTGAAACGCATTAATCTTCATATAATGGTCGGGTTGGAAATTGACCAGCATCCCCATATTGACGGTCACCTTTTCTTTAATTTCAAAATAAACACCATCTGATTTTACGTCAGCATGGGCCATTGCCTGTTGTATCTGCTCAAGATCTGGAATTCCACTGTTTGCTTTGCTGACAATCAGTTTTGCTGGCGGTTGATCATAATTTGTCCAGGATAAGTTACAAAAAAAACGATATTTACCCGGCAATAAGGTTACTTTTTGCTCGATTTTGCCATTGACAATAGCTGGAGCACCCCAGCCGGCTTCAATATTAACCACTCCACCGTCATCCGAACCAAAGCCACCATAGCCATTGTGGTTTTTCATCGCGGCATTGGTGATCCAATTGTCCAAAATTCCCCAGCGATTGCCATCGTAGACCGTCGCTGTAAATGGTGTTTTGTAATTCTGGAGGTACCAAGGCGTAATATTATCTTTTTTTACAGCTAGTTTGGTCGATTTAACCATAAAGGTATCAATCGCTAGACTATCTGGTCTGAACACGGTACGATAGGAAACTTCGGCACCAGGGAGATAGCGTTGGAGACCAATCTTTTCATCCTGATTTTTAGTGCGCACGACGGTATCTGTGGTTCCACCATCCCAATTTCTATACGCGATACGCAGTCCATCAAAGCCCATGGTTTCCGATACATTTTGCAGCCCCAGTTGCAGCTGCTGACCAGCAATAAAATTCTGTTCGAGCACCACGCGCTGGTATAGTCCCTCGCGGTAACGATCGCCATAGACATTTCCGACCAGGTAAGTCGGCACGGAAAAGCGTCCTGCGGCATCCACGCTGCGGATCTCAAAATTTATGGGCCCTTCCGATAGTTTCTCAATTAAATAACGTACCGTATCCACCTTGCCGGTCAACTTGACCGGAATTCGCATCGAATCCTGCTTGCTATTCCAATAAATACGCAGTTCAGACACACCCGAGGAAGCTCTATAGACGCCTTCGATTTGTACGCGGTATTTTCCCGAGCGAACTTTTATCGAATCCAGTTTTGCCGGATAAATAATTGCTTTTCCATCCGTGTGCTCGGTAAACTCGTCCATTTTGGAACAAGCCGCCAACAGCGCCAACACAAACAACGACAGCAATACCATATATCTTTTCATAACTTTGCTTTTTTTAATTGATTAATAGACGCCCCAAACCTGAATCTGGTTAATCTGCATAAAGTAACTGCCGCGCCAATTGCGCAGATTGCGGATACGGAGGTATTTATATTTCGGTGCGTCTTCGGGTAAATCAAATGACCAGCCCGAGGTGCCATACACCTCATCCGCATTGGTATTTGTTCCCGAAGGGGTTCCCGACGGTTTACGTACCGTACAGGTAGCCAATTTGGTCCACGACTCCCAAGAACCGTCCAGATTTGGGGTGTTGCTTCCCCAGATCTCAAAATCACGCAGGTTTCCTTTATCATAGAATCCATTTTCCCGTCTCGGAAAGATCACCACCCGACTCAGCTTTGCTTCCTTCCCGATCGAGAAAGTCACCGATTGCGGCACACCTGCATTCTCTACGGTATAGAAGCTTGGCCATTTGGACGTATTGAGATTGCCATCCCATAGGTTGTCCATAGAACCGTAGAGGATCTGCGCATCCCCTGGTAAGCGTAACGGTGTAAATAATTGCCGGTTAAACAGGTTTTCTTCCAATGGCGTAATCGAGGTGTATAAGGTATCGGATTTATTCAACCAGCGATCGCGCACATAAAATGCGAACTTCATTTCTTTGGATTTCAATCCACGGACATTATATAGGATCACAGAATCCTGTCCATAGTAGTTATCCAGAGGCAAGTACTCGCCATTATTGAGCGAGTCTACCATCGGCACGATCACAACATTTCCTTTTTCCTTATTGGTTGAGGTAATGCGGATACCACCAAAGGCAGCCGCTACTTTCATCTCACCGAACACCAGATTAAAGATCGGCGTCTTCGGTTCAACAATCACGTCCACGGGATCCGATACCACCTCAGCCTTGCTCACGGCATACAGTTTGACGGTATGCGGTTTGGTATCCGGAAATCCATCAATTAAAATTTCATTGGTATAGGTTGACGATTTGACGACACGGGTCTCGCCACTTGCCATAACATATTCGGCTTTGACATAGAGTATGTTGTCATTTTCCGGAAGACTATAATGTATCGTTGCCTGCCCATAGCCATTGACGACAGAGGGATGCTGTACTAATCCAGGTTTGGTCTGATCGTCCTCCATTAAGGTCCAGCCCTTTTCTTCTTTACAGCCCAGCAGCAGGAGCAGCAAACCGGTAAATAAATGGATACTATGATGATATATTCGATTTTTCATGATTTTCTTGAATTTAAAACGATAATTACCAACCCGGATTTTGCACTAAATTCGGGTTAACCAATAGATCGGCTTCTTTAATCGGCCAAAAATAGTCTCTAGGTGCTACGAAGCGTTGTTGGAAAAAGGTCTGCTCCTGGTAGAAAAGTTCCGGATGATCCTTATCTTGATTGCGATCCCAACCGGTAATGTTCTTATTAAGCTCCTGTGCAGCCAGTTTCCAGCGTCTCAAATCCCAGAAACGCGAACCTTCAAAACTCATTTCAATATTGCGTTCACGTTGTATGATGGCACGAAGCCCCTCTTTGGTTGTTGGCTTGGCGCTATTAAAAGCATATTTCGCCCAAGATTCTTTCACTCCCTCCAGACCTGCACGTTTCCGAATTTTGTCCAGATAGAGGAATACATCGGCTACAGGCCCCTCACTTTCGTTTAAGGCCTCTGCATACATCAAATACAGGTCGGCAAGCCGCAGCATAGGCCAAGGATATTCTTCGATATGTGAACTGTTTCCATCTTTAAAGGCAAATTTCCAATTGACCAGCTTCTTTGGATAGTACGTTGTGATCGGCACAGAAACCCCACTGCCAAATAAGCCCAAGCGAAGCTGAGTCGTCCAGGTATTTTCATCGGTCTGACTTGGGCTATTTTCCATGTACCAAACCCCACCATCGAAGCCAACATTTGCGTAGAAACGGTTTTCACGATCGAAATGCAAACGCGCTGTTCTGTAGTTTTCAATGATATTGAACCGTTCATCATGTGTTCCTGTACGGAGCTGACTTTTATTGCTAAAATCCAAGGTTTTGTCTTCGTCCATCGGCACACCATTTTTCGTGTAGAACTGTTCAATGATCTTGATCGTTGGGGCCAAGGTACCGTTGACGCTGTTGTTGCCGGCATTATTCGGATCGATATGAGCCATGGAAGAGTATTGCAGCTGCCATGTCCTTGAATTCGAATTTCCCCAAATAATTTCCCGGTTCCATTTTTCTGTTACGGCATTCCGGATGCTCATCTGAACCATTGTCGTATTCGACAGTGGGCGTACAGGTGCTGGAAATTCATACAAACTCATCCCCAGTTCCTCGCAGGCAGCAATTGCCTCCTTGGCGGCCTGCGCTGCTTTTCGCCACTTCTCGGCCTGAAAGCTTGGATTAAAAAATAAGGTACCGTCTACATTTTTAAAGGTTGCATAGTCCGGATTACCATTGAATAATGGGCTTGCAGCGTATAACAAGACTTTTGCCTTGATCCCTAAGGCAATCGGTTTGGTAATATGTCCCAGGTCCGTGACTGGCGACTGCACGACACTAGGCAATTTACCTGCCGCCGCATCAAGTACTTTCACGATATAATCCACAACTTCGTCAACAGGCTGGCGCTTTACCTGCGTCTCCTCTATCGGTGCCGTCACAGGCACGTTGACATCCATGATCGGAATGGGACCGTAATGGCGCATCAGCATAAAATGGTAATACGCTTTTAAGAATAAGACCTCCCCTTCCCAGGTTGTACGTTCATCTGGTGTCATATCGCGTACTTTCTCCGGATTTTGGATGTTTTCCAAAAAGATATTACAGTCGCGAATGGCATTGAACATGGATCGTTCGCGGACATTATTGATTATATGCCCATCCCAATAGTTGACATAAGGGTCGGTAATACTCTGATTACCGCGTGCGATATTCCAGTTTGTTCCATTGATACTGCGTGTTGGATAATCCAGCCAGAATTCATCTCCCGCCATAAAAGCGGGATTGATAGTCGGCTCGCCATCATTGGGCAAGTAAGAATAGCAGGTTGCCAAATATTTAATGGCTTCACTGCGCATGGTAAATGCATTATCTATCGTTGGAGCATTGTCCGGTACGACATCCAGATAGCTGCAGGATTGAAAAAACAATAGACCTGACACCACCATCGCTTTAAATACAGTTAATTTTTTCATGATACATTGTTTTTTATAATCCTACATTGATCCCGATATTGTACACCGCCTGAACCGGATAGCCCAATCCATCGCCTCCCATTTCAGGATCCCACATTTTAAACTTGCTCCATACCGCAAGATTCAAGGCATTGGTATAAATGCGGATGTTGGACATCTTCCAGCGATCGAGGATCTTCTTTGGCACCGTATAGCCCAATTCGACAGATTTCAGGCGCAGGAAAGCTCCGTTTCGCATCCACCAGGTCGAAAATTGATTGTTGTTGTTATTAAATCCATCTGTCAGCCGAGGCCAGAACGCACGGATATCCTGATTATCTTCAGACCAGTGACTATCAGCCACCTGTTTTAACAGACCATTCTGATAAGGACCATTGATGGCAAAAGGGGTGATATTGCCCGGATTGATAAAGAAGGATGAGCGTGCAGAGCCCTGTAAGAAGGCACTGACATCAAAGCCCTTAAAACCAACGGTAAATCCCATACCGTAGATAATTTCAGGATCGGTAGGAAAACCGATAGGTACTTTATCCAGATCAGTTATTTTGCCATCGCCGTTAATGTCGCGGTATTTGATATCGCCGCCCATAGTCTTCAATGCACCACCAAAATTTTGCAGTGGCGAGTTGTCGGCTTCGATGTCATCCACAAATAAGCGTTCGGCGATCAAACCATATTGCTGTTTAAGCGGATATCCCAGATGTGTCAGGTAAGACAAATTTGCCGGATAATTAGGTTCCTCATTGGTTAACAAGCGATTTGTCGCATAGGTCATATTTCCGCGAAGCTGAGTCCACCAAGTGTTTGCAAAAGACTTGTTGTAATCTAAGGCCAGGTCAAATCCCTTGCTTTCTGCCTTCCCCATATTGGATTGAATATCGGCCTGAAAACCAGCAGTAGTAGGAATCGTCGAGCGCACCATTAAGATATCGCTACGTTTGGAGTTGTAGTAGTCAAAGACAACACCCAATCCATTTTTCAGGTTGAGGTCAAAACCTGCATCAAATGTTTTGGCGCGCTCCCAGGTAATATTTGGATTGGCATAGCGCGAGATCGAGTAGCCTGGTCTGGTATAATCCCAAAGGTTACCCCAGGCGAAGCCTTTTCCATTATCATTGGGATTGACCTGTGATAAATAGAAAAAGCGGTCACGGTCGTTACCGATCTGATCGTTCCCCACTAAACCATAGGTTGCCCGTAGTTTTAAACGAGATACCACAGGCGTAATAAACTCAAACATTTTCTCTTCCTGGAGGTTCCAGCCTACCCCAAAAGAGGGAAAAAAACCAAATCGTTTGTCTTTGGAAAAACGTTCGGAACCGTTGTAACCAAAGTTTGCTTCAAAAAGGTATTTATTTTTATAGGCATAAGTAGCCCGTCCGGACACTCCGATATTACGTGCTGGCAGAGAAGCCTGTAAATTGCCTCCATTTGCTGTCTGATAATTGCGCATGATACCGATCAACATACCCGTGATATCATGATCTTTTCCGATGGTCCGATTATAATTGACCGCAAATTCGCCATAGGTCGTTTTGTTCTGTATTCTATCGCCTTGGGTATAGTCCAAGTATTCTGTACCTTCGTTTTCATTGAGCAAGCTCAGCACGGTATTGTTGGTACCCGGTATTTTCAGCAGATTATAGTAGAAAGGTTGAAAGCTTCTTCTGACCGAAAAATAAGAGTAACGTTGCGTATAAGCCATTAAACGAGCCGACAAACCTTTTGTAATAAAATCAAAGTTCTGTTTCAGTTCCAATTGTACGTTGACTGTCGAACTATTATATTCCTGAAAACCATTGACCATCTTGGCATAAGGGTTATTATACAAAGTCTTTGTGGTCGGTATAAAGCTATTTCCGAAGAGTGGATGCGTTGTAAACGGTGCGTAAGAAGCCGGATAGACTGCTGGAAACATCACTGGATTGGACCAGATCGCTTCTTTGAATACCCGCTGGCCACCATTGATCAGATTTCCCCAGTCATCATAGCCACCGATAGGTCCTTTATAATCATCAAATTGAGCCGAAGTACGGATAATTCCTATTGTTGTAGGTGTTACATTTAAGGTGATATTCGAACGTATCGAATAATTTTTGAGGTTGATGTTGTTGTCAAAATTATTGCCACTTTCCGATTTCAAAATTCCCTTATCATTGTTGAACGTACCCGCAACATAATATTGCGCCAGATTTCCACCACCAGTTACATTGAAATTGAAACGTTGGTTGTTGGTATAATCTTTAATCAATTGATCGATCCAGTTATTATTTGGATAAAGCAGCGGATCGTCGCCCCTTGCGGTATGATCGATCTTATTCTGATCATAAGGCAAAGCCCCTTTGGGATTGCGTGTCAATACCGCTTCATTTGCCAGATTCATATAGGTAATGTTATCGGCAAATTGGAAATTCCGGGTATTGGTAGAAATGGAATTTTCGAAACGCGCATTAAATTTTGCTTTTCCCACGATACCACTTTTGGTATTGACCAACACGACGCCATTTGCACCTCTGGCGCCATAGAGTGCCGAAGCAGCAGCATCTTTCAATACCGAAAAACCAGCAATATCGTCAGGCTGGAGCCTGGCCAAAGCTGTTGTATTTGATTCCATCCCATCAATCAGGATTAAGGGATCTTTCTTTCCGGCACCAAAGGTCCCCACACCACGGATAAAGAAAGAGGCATTATCATTTCCGGGCTCGCCGCTTCGCTGATAGGCAATCAGTCCGGCGACCCGACCCGCCAGCATGGTCGTCAGGTTGGATGTAGGCCCTTTAATTTCTTTTGGATTGATCGAGGTGATCGAAGCGACCATACTCGTTTTTTTCTGTGTGCCGTAGGCGACAACCGTCACTTCATCCAGATTTGAACTTGATGAGGACAGAAAGATGGTCATCCGGTTGGTGCTGGTGACCTGAACAGTTTTGCGGTCGAATCCGACCGAAGTCAGGACAAGCTGATCATTGAGGTGTACATCTTTGATCAGGAACTGTCCCTGTGCATCCGTTGATACTACAGCGCTTTTTCCCACGAAAGCGATTGTAACATTGGAAATGGGTAAATGTCCGACACTATCTAATACAACTCCTCTTAATTCAAATGATTTGGACTGTGCGTTGGCAAAGCCAGCCAGCAGAAGAAAAAGGAAGACAAGACTACATCGCTGCCATTTACAGATTCGGTAATACATGTGGTAGATCATAAATTGGTCTTCTTATAGATTGGTTATTTTTTTCTAGCACAGCCTAGTAATCTATACTATTCTATACTACTATACAATAGTAAAAACATTTTCTGACATGTACAAATATTTTTTTCAATAATCGGTTCACGCTGTGGGGCACAACTATGCTAGCGAACCCCTATTTACTACGAGGAAATAGGAAAAAAATAAAGCGGGATGTACAATCATGGCTGATTATACATCCCGCTTAGTAAACAATTTCAAAAATTTTGATCACAAAAAAAGGTAGGCCTAGCCTACCCTTTTGTCAATGAGTGATGATATTTTAACGTATGATTGAGTGAATGTGCGGTCTGCCGGGCATCGTCCTGATAGGACGATAAATCTTGGCAGGCTCTGATATCTGCTACATCCACCTTGTTTCTTACTTTGCTGATGACCTGATTTAATTCCGATTTCCAGTTGCCCGGATCGCCAAAATCGTCCACCCAATTTTTGTTAATAAACCTTTTATAGTTCAAAAGCAAAATATACAATTCCTCACCACTACCGGCGCGATTGATTGACGTGCGCCAGTTCTCTAATTTTTCTTTAAAACTCATAACCAGCAATATATAAAAAAAATATTGCTTCTCCAAATTAGGGAGCTATCCCTCCCCTTCATTGACCTGAATATGACAGTATCCGTATTTTTTCCTTCTGTAGCACTTTCATTGTCCAGAGAGGACCTACCTTCCCTATAAAACAATATTCAGAAAAACTATTATATTTACTGAGCAAGGGTTTAGTACCTATACATTTCCTACAGGGTTAAAGGCATTATTATGCGTTATTTTGATTTTGACGACAGCAAATACGGCTTTCCCTTAGCGATGGATGCCCATCGGTTTGAGGATAATACCGATCTCATTTTTGAGGCTGGTCCGCACACCATCAACTTTTTTGAAATCATGTTTTTTGAACAGGGAAGCGGAGTGGCCTATACCAATGAAAAACGTATCGAATTATGCCCAGGCACGATCTTATTCGCTTCGCCCAATCAGATTAAGCAATGTGACTTTGATAAAAACGGTGTCAAAGGATTTCATTTAATCTTTAAGCCCGAATTTTTGGAATCTTTCTTTCAGGACAAAACGCTGGTTTACAAACTCCCCTATTTTTACAATTATTCATTTGCACCTTATATTGTCGCGATGGGCGGCGATTTTGAGCTATTCAAACCCATGCTCTCCGAAATTGTTTTTGAAATCGGCGCTTTCCGATCCGACAGCCCCAATATGATTCGCGCATTACTTGCCAGTATTTTACTTCGATTGGACCGGCTATTTCGTGCATTTCACCATATAGCCAACGAAAGCACGAACAACAATTTGCTCACTCGATTTAAAATGCTCATGGAAGAGCATGTTAATGCCAATCTGAACTGTAACCAATATGCTAGTTTACTAAAAATACACCGCAATGAGCTGAATCGTCAAATTAAAGCTTACACCGGACATAGCCCAATTACCCTACTCCAACATCGAAAAATACAAGAAATCAAACAGCGGCTGCTATTGGATGAACAGTCTATCGCCCAAATTGCTTTTGAACTTCATTTCAGCGATCCTAATAATCTTTCCAGATTTTTCAAAAAACTGACAGGCTTATCTCCTTCCGCATACAAGCAGAAAATGCAAAATGATAGTTTTTCATAAACTTGTGATATTTACTCAATGACGCTGCAGGCTACCTTTGCATAGATCGTCATTCCAATCGCGAGGTGAGGATCTCCGTTTTAAGATTTATCAGCTGGATATCTGTATATTATCGAGCTACACAATGGAAAAATATGCTAAAACTACTGCTACTCTCTTGTTCACTGTATGGGCTGTTTACTACTCCACCTTACCGTATTACCGGTCGGTTGGTTGACCATCAGTATAACCCCGTTGGGTATTTTATTATTGAAACTTATGCGTCCAATAAGGAAAGGGAACTCTTGGCTTTATTAGGTCGGGATACCGTTAGAAACAGCAATGGCGAATTTAAAATACAGGTGATAAAAAAGGGCAGCTATCTCCTGAGAATAGCCGTTCCGGATTACACCGATTATTCCCTGTTTACCACGGTCCAGGATTCCAGCTACTCCTTTCCCGAAATACACTTACAGCCGACCAAATAAGTGTCCTCTATTCAACCTTGTATCCAGCCTTTCGCTGTTAGGAAGGTTAGCTTCCCCATAGACCGCATTTTTGCGATCGCATTTGCCTTCTCTAGGGGGATTGCTCGTATTCGCGTAAGGTATACTAGGGGCTTACGAGCCCCCTTGCTTGCTTATTCTTTGCCGATTGGTTGCTATTTAATTGCCATTTTAGCAGAGAAACAGCGAAAAAACACCAAAGAAACGGCAAACGAATAGCAAACCATTCTCGAAGCAGATACAAAGAAGCCCCGAAGAATAAGCGAAGAAACGGCAAACAACCACCAATCAACCAGCAGAGGAACAGCAAACCAATCGCCGAACAAGTGCAAGGTAACAGTTCAAAAAAATTTAATTAATGACTAAACTTTACTAGTATTACCGGGTCTCATTAACAAGAGTACACCATGATGATTTGCTTTCAAATTTAACCCGATGCCCTATATGATGATAAAAGTTCCATTTAAAACCATGCTCGTTCTTCTTTTTTTGACTACTGCCACACAGGTGATTTGTGCAAATATTGCGCAAGATAACCGTGCTACCCTTTTGCTTCAGGATCATCTGGGCGATGGATACAGCAAAATCGGATCACGTGTTTATTATCGCGGTAAAGAAATTGCCAACGCCAATGCCGGTTCTTTTCAATTCTTAGGTGAAGGTTATGCAAAAGATACCTGGAAAGTCTATTTTCGAGGGGTAGCTGTAGCCGATGCAAGTCCTTCTACCTTCCAGTCGCTGGGAGACGGTTACGCCAGTGATGCCTGGAAAGTTTATTTTTATGGCAGATCAGTATCCAGTGCAACAGTCTCCTCATTCAAGATATTGGGCAATGGCTACAGTAAAGACAGCTGGAAAGTCTATTATCTAGGCAAAGAAATCAGTGGAGCCAGCGCCGCAAGTTTTGAAAACCTAGGTCGTGGCTATGCCAAAGATAATTGGTCGAGCTATTATAGGGGCGAGAAGAACGATAGATTTGCTGGCCCTACCACACAACCCCTTGGAGGTCAATATGCCAAGGACAACTGGTCTGTTTATTACCGAAATCAGAAAGTGGAAGAGGCCTCTGCTTCCACATTTGAATACGTAGAGGATGGGTACGCGAAAGATGCATGGAATCTTTTTTATCGTGGGGTGAAAGTTGAGGGCGGCAGCCCCAACTCGTTTAAATTAATCGGAAATGGCTATGCGGCAGATCCCTGGGCAGTCTACTATCAGGGGATAAAAGTTAAGGGTGCTTCGGCCTCTACATTTAAGGCACTTGGGGGCGGGTATGCAAAAGACTCCTGGACCGTTTTTTATCGCGGTCAGGAGCTAAAGGGAGCAGGTGCTAACACTTTTGAGTATTTAGACAATGGCTATGCACGGGATGCCTATTCTAAGTTTTATCGCGGAGAAAAATTGCAGTAAATTACTCGATAATAATGTTGATGCCGACCATCTTCGCTTTGTATTTAATTTTTTCGATAAGACCATAGTAACTCCAGTTTCTTAACAGGAATTCATCACCTTTGGCAATTTCTTCCTTATTGGATTGGTTTACCAGTAAGAGTGTACCCGCTTGTGCTTTCACACAAAGCTCTATTAACCTACGGCTATACAGGTGGAGCTTGGTGTCCACGTAATTTTTCTCTTTTTCATTATAGTGTTCCAAGCTTTTCATTTTGCGCTTACGGCCACGACCACCTTTGTCAAATGCCGCAGCCTTTTGCAACCGATGCCGTGCTGCTTGAATGGCCATACGGCGGTAAGTAAATTCTTCCTTATTGCCGATCTGAAAGGACTCCTTACCGATGGATACGGCTATGGGGTGTTCAATAGAAAGCGAAGCTTCGGCGATAATGTTATCTTTCAATTCTTGGATCTTTTTGGGAAGTTCCAGAGCCAACAGCAGAAAGATTTTACCTTTAACAATTTTGAGTGAGCTGCTACAGATTTTGATCTGCCCAACAAGTGCACGTTGGAGCAGCACCCTTTTATCTGACCGGTCTTTACCGAGGTAGGTCCGAAAAGGTATTTTGAATAGTGTGAATTTAAAATCTCTATTATTCTCATCTTTGCTCAAGTTAATTTGTTTACCGGAAAATGGAATTGGCATATCCTTTTTATAATTGCGAAGTGATTTTTCACCTTTCCAGTATGAGAGACGATCTGCCTGAAAATATTTGATTAAAGCCGTGTTTATCTGGGATAGAATATCTGTGGGAATTCGTCCCTTAAAATAACTGGACAACAGGCGATAAGTTGTATTCATCCGTGAAGTATTCAATATACCTTCGGGATCTTTTGCCTGATCGGCCAGTTTGATTTTCACATCTTCTTGCAGATAAATCAGATCTTTCAGATTTTCCTGTACATATTGATGGGTGATGACCATATTGGCACCGCGGAAAACAAGATCCTGCCATTCGAAGAGTTGTTTAAAATATTCCGATCGTTTTTCTTTATCGTCACAATCCACAAAAACCTGTATTTTGCGGGTCAATACTATTGTATCAGCTGCCATATCTTATTATGTTTAGTTATGCTGTTTTCTTAGCGGATTTAATTTTTGCATGTGCATTGATAAATAAAGTACGGACCTGTCCCCCATCCAATTGTAAAGCTTCCGAAATCTTGTCAAAGGAATACTGTAGTTCATAGCGCATGCGGAAGACCTCGGCCTCTTCTACGGTCATTTCGCTATTTAATTTAAATTCAACAGGTTTAGCCATCAGCTGCATTTTCTCTTCACTATGAATGATGGAGCGCAGGTATTCGATGGTTTTCTCCATTTGTAGACCAACCTCATAATCTGAGATATTCCCCATATAGTAAGCGATACGTTCATAGTTAAAACTATATTTGAGGCAAAGGCGAATAAAGAGTTGTTGATCACTGTTGAGGTTAGGCAGAATTGCATTGAGCTGATCCATTTTCTTTTTCTTTTCCAGTTCCAGTTGCTCGATATAGAGCACATCTTCTTCACTCTCCTCTTCCAGTTCATAACCCAACATAAATTCCTGATAGTCCTCAATGCTGTCGAGGCGGAGTAAGCTTCGGTGAAACCTATTGCGCGATTTTTGATAAAAAGCCTGAATGGCGGACTTCACCTGGCCTTTCAGAAAGTCGAAGACTTCAGTTTCGGAATATACATTTTCGCGAAACAGCCAAAGCCTTAGGAATGCTTCCTGCGCGATACTTTCTCCGGCACATTCATCATCGGTTGCACGGCGCGCACGAAAAAAGAAATGTTCATAAAATTTCTGGTAGAAAAATTTAAGACCCTTTTCATGCCCATTGTGCAGGTGTTCAATGGCAGTTTTAACGTCCTTGTTTAGTAAAAGTAGTTTCATAATTCGTTTTTTATGGTTAGCAATACATCAGCAACGTACCACAGCTCTGGCAAATCGAAAAGATTTTTAGGAAACCGAAGCTCGGTAAGTTTAAATTGTTATTTGGTTATAAAAACTTATTGATATTGAATGTGAAGTATTGGCGTGACGCACTCCAGTTGTGTATACCCTGAATTTTTGTATTTTCAGAACACCGTTTTCTAAAAAGCTCTTTCTTGTGCATACTTTATGTTTAGATGTCATTAACATCTAAGTTTATTTGGAAGCCAGACCGCGTTGTTGAATATGCCCTACATTTTGAGATCGTTAACGTCCTACTTCTTCCTAGTATCATAATAATAATCAAGAATATAGCGTAGGAGTAACCCAATATTTTCTTAAAATGGGTATTTAGTGAGTCGCCTTTGCGCTCACCCTACGGCATCACAAGATGCCTCAATATATAATATTGAAAATTTTCTTACCATAGTAGACTATGAGATAGTTGCATAAACTCTGCATTTTGAAATCATCAATATCTTTATCTTTTTTCTAATTCGATTAAGGTTGTTTATACCATACATTTTAAGATCATCAAAATCATTTTGGGTTCATTCGTCTTTGGATCTATAGTTGTATACCCCACATTATGAGAACATCAACCCCTCGTCTGCCTTCTCATAATCATTTTGGTTTGTTGTGTAGCCCCTTAATTTTTATATTATCTTTATCCTAGGCAATTCATTCTACTGGTAACATATCGGTTGTATATACCCTACATTTTGGGATCATTAACATCATACCATCTTTCATGTATATCTGATCTTTGGTTGTGTATACCCCCAAATTTAAGATCATTAACATCGCAGAAGCCGTTTCCTTAACTGGTCCTACGTTGTGTATACCCCAAAATTTAAGATCATTAACATCCTACCACATAGTATCTGAATAATAAAGAAGAACATAAAGTAGAATGTAACCCAACATTTTCTTAAAAAGGGCATTTAGTGAGTCGCCATTGCGCTCACCCGACGGCACAACAAGATGCCTCAATATATAATATTGAAAATTTTCTTACTATAGTAGACCATGAGATAGTTGCATAAACTCTGCATTTTGAAATCATCAATATCTAAGAAGTTAAAAATTGAGAACCTGGTCTCGTTGCATATACCCTACTTTTTGATGCCGTCAACATCTAGTTTAGTTTCATCAAGTATGACAGATCTGTTGTGTACACCCTACATCTAGAAATCATTAACATCCATGATGATTAACCTAGACAGCGCAAATAGTTGTGTATACCTTACTTTTTCAGATCACCAATATCAGGACTTTCCCCGTCCATTGGAGCACGCTGGTTGTGTATGCCCTACATTTGAGATCTTTAACATCTTAGATGGAGTTAGTTAACTATTTTACAACGTTGTGTATACCCTACATTTGAGATCTTTAACATCTTGTGATTGAAATTGACTCTCGTAATAAGCATTGTGCATACCCCACATTCTGAGATCATTAACATCCAGAAAAAAATGTAAACACCAACTCGCAAAGTTGTTTATACCCTACAATTTAAGATCATTAACATCTATTAAGTGAAAAGAGACCAATCAGATTAAGTTGTGTATACCCCACATTTTGAAACCTTTAACATCGGTACTATGGCATTTCCAAAAGCCTTTATAGTTATGCATACCCCACAATTTGAGATCATTAACATCGTCATGCTCTTCATCCTTTTCGATCGAAAGTCGTGTATAGCCCACATTTTGAGATCACGAACATTCTACCTCCTAGTATCGTAATAATAATCAAGAACATAGCGTAGGATGCAACCCAAGATTTATTAAAAAGGGGTATTCAGTGAGTCGCCATTGCGCTCACCCTACGGCATCACAAGATGCCTCCTATCATAATCAAACCGATTAGCAGAACTGCCGATCAGCCTATACGTTTATATTCTCCTTTTTCAATACCAATAAGTCAAAGAACATCTCTCACGCAAAATAATTACCTTATTTTTGCGCAAAAACAGCTTTTAAATAAACTCAACAAGAAGTCTATTTCAACGATTCAAATAATTTTATTTTTTTTATTAATCCTATGCTTTGAATGGCAGTTACAAGTCAATAATAGGGGTTATCAACATAGGATGCTAGATACAAGTCTATAAAATAGAAATCAATTTTATTCCGGTGACTTTGCGATATTTTTTATACTTAATTTTCTCATTCATTAGATTTTAGTCGTACAACAACAGATGAACATCTTCTCTCCAAGACTATTGTTGCCTTTCATATTTAGTTATCGGCTCTCGTTGAAACAAATATAAAAACAAATATTTATTTGCGCAAATAAAATACAAATATTATTATTCTAAAAATGCGCAAATAAGTTTTCCATTTGTATATGGGATATACCAATGAGAATATACTGGAGCAAATTGGGGAACAATTGCGCATTCAACGTGAAAAAATTTACTACACATTGAAAGATGTAGCCAATATGACGGGCTTAACCACCAACACGATAGCGGCTATTGAAAGAGGAAAAGGCGCCTCACTGAATAACTTTATCCTGATCTGCCGTGCTTTAAAAATTCAACCGCATACCATATTCAAAAAACCGATAGATTTAACGCCGCTCTACAATATTCCTCCTGAGTCAAAGCGCCGTATTGAACTAACGAAGGAACTGGATGACCTCGTTTATAACTCTGATTTTTTCGAAATACCCCGTCGTGTTTCTGATATTATCCAACAGCTACATGCAAACAAAGAACAGAGCAATAAATTTTCTGTTTATCTCAGCAGCTACTGTGCTGAAGGTACATTGGAATACGAAAAACATGGAAATTATAAAGAATACCGAAAAAAGCATTCTCCAAAACCTGTCAAAAAATACAAATGAAAATTGCCAAACTTACTATCTGTGAGTGCAAGAACTTTAGATACCTTTCCCATCGTTAAATAAAACAACGGCCAATCCACTGAAAGATAATATAGCTGCAGCAAATCAAGATCAGGTAGTGACCAAATTAACCCTTTTGACAGTGCTTGTTCAGTGATTGTTCAGTGCTCGTTCAGTGATTGCTCAGTGTAGACTGACCAAACATTGACTAATTATTGTCTAAATATTGATTGAAAATTGTCTTTAGGGATAATTTGGTATCAGTATGTTCCGTTTATATGCGTTAAATACATGCCTTATTTACCGCAAAAACGGAGAATAAACTGTTTATTCTCCGCATAAAATATTATTCACATTCATTTAAGGATTAATGACCAAGCTGCTCCCCAGACCGGTCATAAATACAGGTCCTATATTCTGGGCTTTCAGCAGATCACGATGTTTCGTATCCAGTTTAGGAGCTCCTGCATCTGCCGCGGTCGCAAAAGGATAATTCCCCACAAAAGCTCCCAACACCGGACTGTTGCCTGTTGGCTCATAGATACCGTCTGTCGTTAGCGAATACTGTGGGTTCACGCGCGTAAATCCAGCCGGAAGTTGCTGGCTTGTCGGCACATCAAATACAATGTTTCCCTGATAAACAAAATTGACCGGTTGATCCGTAAAGGTTAGCATGGTGGACTGCGCAGATTGAAATACCACATTGTTTGCAATATGCCCATCCGTCGGCGGCAATGTCCGGCTATTTCCTCCTTTTCCCGAACCGATATCAAATGACTGCTTACACTTGATCATGGTATTGGCCACAACTTTCACGCGTTTTACCTGAAAGTAACCGCTCAACGGAGAATTTGGCACACCGTCCATGATTGCCAGCGCGGCTTTTTGCCCCGTACCAGCCATATTCTGGAAGTAATTGTTATACACAAGATGATCTTCCCCTATAATACGGATACCACCAGCAGCGCTATTACCATTACCGACAAAATAGTTTCCATAGACGGCAGATCCATTGCCATGCCGTAAGCATAGGGTTCCCTGACTTTCATAAAAATAGTTGTTCCGAATGGTGTCAGCCCCCATCTTATTGGATATAATTTCCGTTTCGCCGTTACAGCGCTGAAAGATATTATCTTCAATGGTTGTCAGTGCATTTGTCATCGACCAGTCGCTGGTTCCAACGCGGATGGTTTCACCGCCATTGTCCGGTACCGCAGCACGCTCACCAAAGAAGTTGTGATCGATCCGGTGTTTCATTGGTTTACTGGTCCCCCATACGACCATTGTCGGTCCCTGATGGGTCTTTCCTTTTAAATAGCAGTGGTCAATGCGATGATAGGAACCATTGATGGAAACCCAACGGTAGTCGGTCGTTGCTGCCGGAGGATTATAGTCCACAATAGATGTATTGGTTAAACGACAATTGGAAGAGGATGAAGTGAAATCAACCACATTTTTCCCAGAGGTATAGCCTTCCTGAAAGACAAGCCCATCCACAACCAACCATTGTCCCGTGATACTAACGGATGAGGTACCTTTCATGATAACAGCTCCACGCTGCTCTGCCATCAGTACAATAGGTTGCTGCTTAGTGCCCTGAGCACTGAAGATCAGTTCCTGATTGGTCCATTGGCCGGACTTCATGATGACCGTGTCTCCGGGCTGCAAGCTCAGTGCTTGAAGATCCGCCGCCGACTGAATGGTGTGGCATTGCACACAGGAAATACTGTTTAACGTGAGTTTTTCGCCTGGCGATTTCTCACAGCTGCTTCCCACGGCCAGCAGCAGCAGCAATGAAGCAATAACTGAATTCTTCTTGATCATATTTTAAATTTGTTTTAAAAGGTTCTCCGTTAAAGTGCTCCCGCAAAAGGATAAACAGTGGTATTCCCCTTGCTTCCAAAGACATGAACTACACCGTTCGTGACAATATATCCCCCAGATCGATTGGTTGTCTTATTATTAATTTGGATTGGGGCCAAATCGCTGTTGTTGACCAAGCGCAATACCATCAGCCCTTCCTGATCAAAACCTTTGCCCTCATTCAGGTATCCCAGCAGCGAACTTTTACTTGCTACTGTATTGGCCGGAAGCATTGTTTTTGCTTTTGTATTTTCAATGGTCAGCTTATCAAAGTTGTAATTCCCCTGCAGCATCAAGTAAAGAAAATAGTTACGGACATCATCTTTATTGTAATCTTCCCATTTTGTCGCCGGTCTAGTAATCGGTTTTCCTGTGCCGTCTACTCCGGTCACGATCGGGAAATCAAAAAAGAGGCCTGCAGTCACTTTTTTCGTTTTCGGGTCCCAGGTCTTTATTCCTTCATTGTGCAAAAAAATAAAGGTCCGATCGTTTTTCTCAAATTCTTCCAAGGGGATACCTGCATATTCCAGACCTTTACGCATCCATTTAAAAACTGTATCTGTCGGATTTTCTACCGTTTCGTACGATCGGTTCTCCAAAAATTTCCGTGCACTGATCCCGATATTGGGATCTAAAGTTTTATGTTGGTAATCGTAATCTTTTTGCAGTTCCAAATCGAAAAGTGAACAACTTGTCATTAATAGACTTACGGCGATGATAGCGCTATAGGTCCATTTGGTCTTAAACATTCTTTTCATGACGCTCTGATTTAAATTCTTCTGTTAATCTGTATATCCCGGATTTTGAACCAATGCTTTATTCGAGTTTAAAACATTCCGGTGAATAGGCCAATACACTCTATTTGTTGGATCCAGGAATCCGGGTTTTTCCAAATTGCCGGCTTCTTCCTGTCTTCGTTTCAGTATGGGATCCATCACATCCTTCACCCTGCCCGTCCGTACCAGATCAAACCACCTTTTCCCCTCACCAAAGAGCTCCATACGACGTTCATCCAGAATAGCCGTTTCCAGCTGATAGCTTGTGGCAATCGTTGCGTCATTAGCATCATACTGTGGTAGGCGTGCACGTTTGCGGACAAAGTTTAAATATTTCAGGGCGTTGGTCCGATCCCCCAGGCCGTTCAACGCTTCGGCGTACAAGAGATACATATCGCTCAGCCTGTACATTGTCAGATAAACGGGAAGTGCCTGATTTGTGATGGGCCATGGATCCGCTTTGATTGGATTGGCATCCGTAGGATACCATTTGATAAATCGGTCCCGCTTATTGCTTGGCAATCCAAAATAGACATCCAATGTTTGTTGAGGTCTAATATCAGGACTTGGGGAAGTTGTCGTCTGTGGCTGAAACCAGGTTGCCCACACTCCTTCATCGACTACAATCTGTTTATTGTTGGGAGACCATGATGTCTGCATACAGGCACAGCCATTTTTGAGGTAATCCCAATGGATGCTCCAGATGGTTTCTTTGCTGGAAGTTGGATTGACAAAAATAGTTTTCCAGCTTGCGCCATCCTGTAAATTGGTTTCATTGGCTCCGGCATAACTTACACCTGTAGGTGACTTGGTCAAAAACAGGCGTCCAATCCATTTCGTTGCATTTTGATAATCCTTCTTCCACATATACACATCGGCCATGATGGCACAGATCCCCGCCCCTCCGATTGTCCATAGGGAGTTTTTCGCATCTTTATCGACCAGGGAATAGGCTTTTTCCAGATCCGGTATAATGACCTCGTTCAATATCTTATCTTTCGATTCACGTGGGCTAGCAGCAGGCTGCTGTACGTCTTCATACGGTTCAAGCCATATCGGAGCATCTCCCCATACACGGACGAGATAGAAATAACACATGGCCCGAAGTGCATGGCACTGCGCGAGATAATCCTTCAGCATCTCCGGCGTAATACGGCTATCCAATTCCGCTGCCTTTGGAATATATTTGATATTGTTATTGATACGCCCGATGGCAGTATAGAGTCCGCTCCAGTCTGAAAACTGATTAGTCGGTGTCAGACTATTTAACACAATCTCGTCCACATAGTCTTTGGTGTAGCTAATTGCACGGTCAAAATTATCCGCACGATATTCGCCCCAATACAGGTATTTCTCGAGATAATTATCCTTGTTATCCTGATAGTTACCCTTGCCAACCATTTCAAGCTGAAAAGAGCTATACATTCCAGCAATTGCGGCCTGCACATCGTACAAGTTTTTATAATGCTGGTCCAGAGCAACTTCGGCCAGCGGTTTTTCTTCCAAAAATTTATTACAGCTTCCCAGCGTGGCTGACAGCAGTAACAGTGCTAAGATCTTTGTTTTCATGTCAAAAATATTTTTTCATTCCATCCGTCAGATGGAACCTAACCGAATAGATATATGCTAAAAATTAATATTTACCCCAAATCCAAACTCCCGTCTCCTTGGGTAACGGCCATCGTCCTCACCCGGTGTCAGCGGATTGTTCGTACTGAATTCAGGATCGTAGCCCCGATAATTGGTCCATGTCAATAGGTTGCTTCCATAAACGAAAGCCGTAAGTCCTTTCATTTTCAACCTATTGATCAACTGAGGATCAAACGTATAGGCTAGCCGTGCACTTGACAAACGGATAAAAGTGGCATCTTCGATATAGAGGCTATTCTGATTGGTTTTCATATTTCCACGGTTGTTTCGCTCCACATAATTTGGATATTTTGCCACATCCCCGGGTTTGCGCCATACATTGTAGACCATATCCGGTGAACCTGCTCCTGTATTGGTCGGATAATTCTGACGTTGCAGCAAAGCATTATAAACTTCACCGCCAAAAGAGCCGTTGAAGAGTACGTTTAGCGTAAATCGTTTATATCTAAAAGTCTGCATAAAACCAAAATAGAAATCAGGGGTCGCATTGCCGAGGATCATGCGGTCTTCGTCGTTGATCAAGCTGTCTTTCTTATTGTTGAGCCATTCCGCATCACCGCCTTTTAATTTACCGTCTGGTGCGTAGAGCTGATGTACGGTTCCTTGGTAATCATTGCCGTTAAATGTATACACAACCTTTCCATCGCGATACAATGGTTTGCCCTGATCGTCAAGTACCAGTGTCAATTTTTCCCAGTTGTCGTTGTAAGCGTTGGATTCATCCCAGGCATATACCCCCAGATTGCGCCAGCCGTAGAAATTACCGATACGGCCACCTTCTTCCGCGTACCATTTATTACCCGGGAAAAATGGTATTCCATCGGCCAGCTTCACGATCTTACCGCGCTCAAATGAGATATTGCCGTTCACCTCCCAGCTGAAATCACGTGTCACGATTGGTTTGGCGCTGATGACAAATTCCATCCCGCGATTGCGAATTGTCCCTAAATTGACATTCACCTTGGCATAACCTGTTTCCTTGGCCAGCTCTCTCGGGTATAATAGATCGGTGGTTGTCTTGACATAGTAATCTGCAGTAAATCCCAATCGACCATTTAAGAAAGTAAGATCCAGCCCCACATTGTTCTGCGTGGTCGTTTCCCATTTGATCCGATTATTCCCAAAAGTACTGGTCAAAGCAGCTCCGCCGACACCGTTATAAGATCCACCAAAGGCCACTTTGGTGTACGATTCGTAATCACCAACTTTATCGTTTCCAAGCTGTCCGATGCTGTATCGCAGTTTAGCATCCACTAAAGCCGGTTTGGCCCATTTCATAAAGTCCTCATCCGAGAAACGCCAGGCAGCAGATGCAGACAGGAAGTTCCCCCATTTATTTGTGGCACCAAATCGCGAAGACCCATCCCTTCTGTACGATCCCTGAACGAGATAACGTCCTTTGTAATTGTAACCGATCCGGCTAAAAACAGAAGCAGAAGCATTCGCTGTCGCAGTAGTATAGGTTTTTGAAGGTGTGAGGTAATCTGGAAAAGTTACCAGAACCTCCTCATTTACGCTATTCATATATTCGGAATGAAAACGGTCATAGCGTCTACGATCCGAACTGAATCCCAATAAAGCCGTGACATTATGATCCTGCGCAAAAGTTTTATTATAATTCAGATAGGATTGAAACTCCCAGGTAAAGGTCTTATTGAACTCATTTGTTCCGCTATTCTGATCCTTATTTGCCGAGAGAAAGCGCGGCGAGAATTGCGTATTCTGCAAGTTGTCCAGCCGTGCGTTAAACAAAGTCGTAAATTTCAGGTCGTCCCTGATCTGATAATCCAGTTGGTTGTTAAATTGTCCGGAATAGGTCTCATCGATGTTTTTTTCAAACAGTGCGTTGGCGACAGGATTCCGTTTCGAACCGATGTAACTTGTTAGGGAACCGTCAGGATAATAAATCAGTGAATAAGCAGGTCGGTCCATCACGACACGTATCGTATTCCCGATCGGTATTGTATTACCTTTCTGCCAGGAAAAGGAAATATTGTTGGAGTACCTCAATTTGGATGAAAACTGATATTCCACGTTGATGCGTGACTGCAAACGTTTGGCGTAACTATTCAGGATAATAGATTTGTCGTCCAGGTAATTTAAACTGCTGTAGTAGCGGAGATTTTTCTGACCACCGGAAACACTCACCTTAATTTCCTTCTTTTGTGCCAGATTTCCCAATAAAAGCCGCTGCAAATCGTTGTCGGAATTGAAACTTGGGTTAATGGAATCCGTATTGGTATTGAGTCCTTGAATATACCGGAAAGCCCTTACCTCTGCCGAATTGCTTACAGGGATATAATGAGCCAGACGGCCAAAAAGATGATTGTAGTTGACATTGACCATTGGTCTTCCTTCGGAACCGCGCTTGGTGGTGATCAGGATAACCCCATTGGCCGCACGCGACCCATAAATAGATGCAGAGGCGGCATCTTTCAGCACCTCGATATTTTCGATATCTGTTGGGTTGATGGTGGCACCGTCTGGGTTAATGACCCCATCGACCAGATATAAAGGACCATTACCACCATTTAAAGTTGACGTACCCCGTACCTGGATGGAACCTGTCGCCCCGGGTGCACCACCACCGTCATTGACAATAAGAACCCCTGCCGCCTGCCCCTGTAAGGCATCGAAAAGATTAATAGGCTGACGTTCTTCGATTTTCTTTGCATTGACAGAAGAGATGGCACCTGTGAGGTCACGTTTCTTTGCGACACCACCATAGCCCGTGACCACAATCTCATCCAGCGCATTGTCGCTATCTTCCAATGTGACATCCAGCTGCCGCTGGTTACCGACTGCTCGCTCCAGCTCTTTCATGCCCACTTGGCTAAAGACAACCGTACTCGAGGCAGTAACATCCAGCTGATACTTCCCCACAGCATCAGTACTTGTTCCCTGACTTTTCCCTTTAACGCGAACATTGACTCCCTGCAGTGCCTCTCCTTTTTTGTTGGTCACTTTTCCTGAAAGCCGGATGTTTTGCTGGGCAAAGACCGGTAAGCCTATACTCCCCATAGCAAGAAACAGGAAGAGTACAAAGCACCCCATTTTTGTGATACTTTTTATCATAATAAATCAGTTTTTATGGCGATAGCCTACCCTAAGTAGATTATTGATGGCTAAGCCATGCATTTAATAAATTGGTTATTTTTTATAATCAGTTATACCTCAAATATCAGTCAATCCGCAAGGTTAGACCGTGTATTTTTTGGTCTTTTTAGCAGTAAAAAATGGTTTTTAGGAACGCAGAATACCCCATATGAATCAAAACAGCATCATTGGCCCATCCACTCAAACCTTATTGTACCGAAATTATCAGGTTTATTTTTGCTTGCCGGAGACAGCTCCCCTACCAATTTTCCACCGGCTTTTCTTTTTATTTGTATGCGACGCCAGGAATAAGCACCTTTCTCATAGTCGAAACTCACACCATCATCATCATACAGGTTATACACTCCTTCCTTTTCACCATAATGCCGAATGATCAGATCTACTTTTTCATCGGTTGCCGGGACATGGAGCCTTGCTGCTGTCATCGGGATGATCCCGCCATCTTTAACATATACAGGTATCCGATCATCTTCGGGTTTAGCAACGATCTCCTCTCCATTACCGACATAACGTCCCGAATAGAAATCGTACCAGTTGCCCTTAGGCAAAAGCACTTTGCGGGAGGATTCGCCCGTAAATAATGGTGCGACCAAAAGATACTCACCACACATGTATTGATCTTTCACTTCCTTATTTACCGCTTCCAGGTAAGGATTCGTTTCGAGATCCTGGTTACCCAAAGTCGAATTTGTATGCCCCTGGAACTCATCTTCAAGTACCATGGCCCGGAAAGGAGGTGTTCCTTCAAAATGGTATTTTGCAAATTCACTGTACAGATAGGGCAACAATTCCATACGCAATTGCGCATAATACTTCACTTTCTCTGCGACTTCGGGAAAAGACCAGGGTTTGGTCCCACTGGACCAGGCATTGATCATAGCCATCGGTGAAAATACGACCGTTTGAAAACGGCGCAGCCACTCTTCTCCGGTTTTGGAACCCCTAACCTCCGGCGTCCATAGCACACCGCAAAAACCACTATTGACCAATGCTGTAATAAAATCCTGATGGCTGTAATAGTCGTTGTAAATGACATAAGGCATATTGTTAGCTCCGGCATTGGAAGCACGCACAAGTCCAAAAGTTCGTTTATTCTGCTGACGGTATAGACTATCGGTCAATCTCTGGGCAAGCACGCCATAAGTTTGCCGCATCTGTACCCCACTGATGCCGGAAGGAAATCTGGCCATATCTGGCCATAGGTAGTAGTCGTAACCATCTACTTCGTCAATCTTATAGCCACTGATTCCAATATTGATCTGCGAGCGTTTCAATTGTTCTGCAACAATACGTTTTGCATCCGGGTGATACAGATCCGGAACGGTTCCGTTCCACACGGTATGAGATCCTGTAAAAGGCTCAATTGACTTGCTGATGGGAGCATCAGGCGAAACATAGGGGTTTGTCCAGAGGTTTAGACGCACACCTTTATCGGCTAATGTTTTGACCAAGGCTGCTGGATCTGGAAAACGCCCAGCATCCCATTCAAATGAACAGGGATAAGCTTTGGATTGCCAGCCCGGTTCAAGTCCGATAAAATCGAGCGGAAAACCATGTTCTTCAAATTCGGCAGCTTCTTTAATGACTTCATCTGCTGTATAAAGCTTTTGCACACGCTGTGTGAAACCAAGTCCCCACTTCGGTGGCAATGTGCCACCGCCACAAAAGAGATTATAGCGTTTGATAGCATCGAGCGGGCTGATACCCGCGAACACATAAATTTCGGCACCTTCTGTGGGTACATATACCTCCACAGCATCCGAGTAAGGGCGGGAGTTCCAGCTTTTATCGGTATTACGGTCTTTTACTTCTGCAGGAACCTTGGCATCTTTACGTACACCCGTTCCGACATAATAGGTTAAATATTGTGCTGAATTGATCAGTACGCCGTATCCTCTGGAAGAAACGTAGAATGGAACCGGCGCATGGGTACGACCATTGTCCTTGCCACCATAGTGATCCACGTGCAGATTGAGAATCTTGCCCCGCTGATGTACCGTCTGAAAATTGAGCCCCAGTCCATAGATCTGTTCATTCTTTTGTAATGGGAATCGCAGGTAAGTCTTACCATCGATCAGTTCGGCATGCACCTCCATCTTGGGTAAGGGAAAATCAACAGACTGCAGTCGTTCGAGCGTCGCCGCCTGGGGCTTTGCTCCGGCTGCGCCAAGTAAAGTATATGTATCAGGCTTTCCAAATACTGCTTTCCATACTCCGGGATATTGCTCCTGAAAGCGTAGGCTTTGTGCAGACGCTTTTAAGGCGAGCAATAACAGCAAAATTGTCCATAATCTTCTCATAATTGGCTTATTTTTTTAACAAAGCATACACACACCAGAGTATAGGAGCCTGACCGTGCATATCCCCAGTTTTCTGTTTTCGATCTAAATAATACTGGTAGTCGTTTTTCCGGTTGGTGCCTTCGCAGACATTGGCAATATCCCCTTCCTTGTTGATATAACCCGTCAAAGCTATCCAGGCCTTGCGTGCGATCGGCGTATATGTTGCGGCATCGAGCCAACCATTTTTTATGCCCAGGATAATCGCATAGGTAAACATGGCGGAGCCCGACGTTTCCACCCAGGATTCAGGTTTATCGATCAATTGGCCCCATAGGCCATCCGGACGTTGATACTTTTTGAGGCTCACCATCATTTTGTGATAAGAAGCCAATATTTTGGGTCTATTGGGGTTATCATTCTGCAATGAAGAGAGCAATTCGCTCATGCCCGCAGCCATCCAACCATTGCCACGCCCCCAGAAGAAAGGTGCGTCAGGGGCATGATAAAAAAGGCCATTTTCTTTTTGAATGGTATCGAGGTAGACAACCATTTCATGCGCCGCCCGATCGATATATTGTGGATCGCCCGTCACCTGAAAAGCTTTGGACTGAATCATGGTAATCATATACATGTCGTCGATCCAATAACGAGTCTGCCAAGTCAGGCCTTTATCGAGAAATTTCTGATAGCTGTCTTTGACAACCTGGGGAGAATCGATCGGAATTGTCCATTGTGCATTGGCAAAACGCATTCCCAATGTATAAAACTCCTTGTTTTTTGTTTGCTGATAGAGTTCAAGCGGCACTGTTCCAAAGACACAAAAATCTACATGCCAAGGTCGGGGGACCAAGTGTTTTTCGGTGTCAAAGAATGGCATAAACCGATGCGTCAATTGCTCCAGTAATTTTTTGTTGTTGCTCACTTCGGCATACTTCAGTGCCCCATACCAGGTACAGACTTCGGGATAGGTAATTGATTTTGGGGGAGCCGGTGGTTTGAAACTGTTATGTGGGCTTGCCACAAAACGTTGTGCCACCAGATCACCTATTAATTTGGGATCAGCCTGCTTTGGCCAATTGACCAAGTCCATACTTTGTGCAAAAGTACAAAGAGACATGCAGACGCCAATACCCAGGAGTATGGACATACAGAACTGCTTCATCATCAGTCGGGTTTATAATTTAGTTATAAACCAAATATCGGAGGGACGGCCTGTTTTGAGGGGGTATATTTTGTTCTTTTAGGTGGAGAAATTGGTAATATCACCTATCCGCATCCCGTCGCTTTGCTTCCTCAGTGTACGCAGAAAGTTAGTAGGGCTATTTTCGGCAGTTTAGTTGTATGGGATAAACACTTTTATTGTACTTTTCACTTTTGTCAAGATCCTTACGCAATGTTTGCGTAAACAGTGCTATATCTGTGCTACATCCGTGCTTCATGAGTGCTTTATCCATATAGACGGATAGAACCTGAAAATAATATCACCATCTTTACCTTCTTAAGACAAAGGAAGAGTATTAAAAAACAAATCCCCGACCTTTAAAAGATCGAGGATTTGTTATGGTATTTAAATTAGGCTTGTATAGCTTAGTTAAAGATATAGCGAATACCTAACTGCATTTGGTATCTCGAATCAATACCTGTATTATTTCTAAAAGTCTGCTCTTTAAGATTTTGGCTAACAGTATAAGTAGGTTTATTGTTAGCCACACCCTGATATTGCATAAAGTTGGTAATATTAGGTGTTTTAGTAACACCCCATTTGCTGCTCAATAAGTTACCTACATTTATAATATCAAATGAAACTTGCAACCTGTGATTATCTTTTGTCTTTAATACTTTAGACAATTCTTGCATAATCCGAATATCAAAACGATTCATCCATGGATATTCAGCACCATTTCGTTCTGCGTATTGGCCTCTTCTTGTGCTTAAATATTTATCTTGATTAATATAAGCATCAAGACGTGTCCATTGTGCATCTGCAGTTTCAAGAACTTTCGTTTTATCCTTAGAATCCACAATATCAACTAAAGCGATATCTGCACGATCTTTAGGCACATACATTAAAACATTTGAAAAACGTCCACTTCCATTAAGAATATCTCCACTAACTGTATAGTTAAATCGTGTCGCACCAAAAGTATCACCGTATGGTCTACCTTCATACACTAAACCTATTCTTGTAGGTAATTGTGGCGTAATATTGAAATTAATATTTACTGCAGCAATTATTCTATTTCTAACCATGAAGCTTGAATAAGCTAATACCGGAGAATTTGGATTGCTTACAATGGCATTACCTGTATAGGCAGAGTTTGCTTGAGAACCAGGATTTGAAGTAATATCTTTAGCGCTGCTATAGGTATAAGCTACCATCGCATCACCATATTTTCCAAAACGTTTTTCCAACTGCGCAGTAAGACTATAAGCATTTCCTTTAGAAGTATTATCCAATACAATCGCACGAGTAATTGATGGATTGATCTGTCTTGCATTACCAGAGGCTAACCAATACGCTCTAGTATCTCCTGTACCGGAAAAGGTTCCTTTTGGATCTGACAAGTTTGCATCTCTATGGTAAACCTCATTGATCGATTTGGTATAAATCCCCTCTAATGTAGCTTTCATATCCCATGGTAAGCTATATTCAACAGCTAGATTGGATCTCCAGATTTGAGGCATTTTGAAATCTCTCGAAGTCACGTCGATTTCATAAGTTGCTGGATTCTTACGATCAGCAGGCAAGTAAGCATTAGGATCTGGATTAAATGGTCTATTAACCGGTCCGTCTTTAATATTTTCTAAAATATTTCCATACGTCATACCGGTTTGGCCAGCTTGGTTCGTTAACCATACTCCTGGGACTCCACCTGTAAAAATACCTGTTCCTCCGCGCAATACAAAAGATCTATCTTGTCTGATATCCCAATCAAATCCCGCTCTTGGAGAAACTAATACACGAGCTTTCGGTAAACGTGAAACATCAAGTTTTTCTCCGTTAGCAAATGTCATTCCCAATACTTTTTCATTGGTGACAATATCTGTTGTATATACAGGAATATCTGCTCTCACGCCATAACTCAATTTGAAGTTTGGTTTTACAAACCACTCATCTTGAGCATAAAGTGCTATTGGCATCATACTGAAATCAGCTGAAGGCCTCTCATTTCCTGCAACGACAGAATAAGTTAATTGATATTGCGAAGGTTGGATGGTTTTATCACCTTTAGCAGCAGCTATAAAATCGTCCATATTTTTATAACGGAACTGACCACTTACAAACTGCGCAAAAGAATTACTATATTTTTGATAGTTCAATGACCCACCAAAGGTGAATGTATGTGCACCGGCAAAAATATTGAAGTTATCGGTGATACTAAATAAATTTTGATTCAATTTATTTAATCCAGAAAATGGCTCCTGTCCAAATGAAATATAGTTTGCGCCACTTCCATTTTCAATATCAACCGTCGGAAAAGCAGTTCCTAGAGGATCTCTAAAATCTCTAAATGCTGAATAAACGACTTGAATCTGATTTGCGTATTTACTATTGAAAGTAGAGTTTAACTCAGCCGTAATGGAATTGATATTGTTGTTTTGACGATAGCGTAAATTGGAGAAAATCATCGAGGTGGTACTTGGTCCACGCCCTCTATTACTATTGGATCCACTTGGATTAATATCTCTATAGGAATCTAAGTGATTATAACGAAGGGTAAATTTATGCTTTTCGTTAATGTTCCAGTCGATTTTGGCTGTAATATTATTCGCTTTTTGATCATTGTTAAATCCTTCATAAACACCTGGATCGTAGCCATAGTTATCGATCAGAGTTTTCTTCACTAAATCTAAATCAGATGCTTTAACATTTGACTCATTTGCAGCACCAGTACCACGGTTAGCAAGGATATTAGAGCCGGGAGTTGTACGCTTAGTTGTCTCACCATTTAAGAAAAAGAATAATTTATTCTTAATGATTGGACCACCAACGCTAAATCCAAGTTGGTTATTTTTATATGATTCTGTTTTTGGTAATTTTTCACCATCGACTTTATACCCTTGTAAGTCCTGATTTTTGAAATACCAATAAGCCGATCCAGTTACTGTGTTCGTACCAGATTTTGTAATCGCGTTGACACCTGCTCCAGTAAAACCACCTTGTTTTACGTCATAAGGAGAAAGGTTGATCTGAATAGACTCAATTGCATCCAAAGAAAATGGTTGTGCATTTGTTTGCCCACCTGGAAGAGCGGATAAACCAAAAGCATTATTCATTTGAGCACCATCCAAAGTTAATGAGTTAAATAAACTATTTCTTCCAGCAAACGAGAAACCATCTCCTTGTGAGTTCGCTTGAGGATTTAGTTTTGTCAAATCGGTGATACTTCTAGAAATAGCGGGCATTTCCTCAATTTTCTTTCTACCTACAATAGTTGAAACACCGGTTTTGGTTGCACCTCTGCGCGCCGTAACCGTAACTTCTTCCAAAGTTGTGTTTTTATCTGCAAAAACAGGATTTAACACAAATGGCTGTCCCAATTGTAAATAGACATCATTATAGATAATAGGGTCTTGTCCAACATAGGTTACTTCAATTTTGTAAGGTCCACCTACACGCATATTGGCTAAGTTGAACCGACCAGCAGCATTTGCCGAACCTGTATAGACGGTTCCTGATGGCACGTGTGTAGCCTTAATCGTAGCACCCGAAGTTAGACTGCCGTTTGCTTCTTTTACAATACCTGTAACGCTACTTGTTGTAACCTGAGCTTGTACAGCACCATAACTAGCCATAACAAGAGCGAAAAAGAGTAAAGATCTTTTCATATAATGTGATTTGTTAAAAAATGTTAAGCAAAATTACTAAGAGATTTCAAATTACAAAGGACTTAATATAAACTTAACACACTAAACCACACATACTTCATAAAATACACAGTAAAATTATTATATTAACGTACAATTTATCCGTAAAAAAAACGTTGTAACATGTTTTAAACCAGCTTCCCCCTCCATACAAACGGATCAAAAATAGTTTTCCACATCAAATCCGTGAAATTCTTTTGTAACAACATTATTCTAAAAGAGCCCGATAGTAAAAATATCGAGCTCAATTAAAAACCTAAAAGTTTTATCTATTTTTTCTGAGGTAGTACTCTTTTGGGAATTCTTCTCATTTCCTAATCACTTAACTTATTTAATTTTATACACCTTAAGGAATAAGATATCTTTTGAATTATCAGAAACTCCAACTGGTCTAAAGATCAACTGTACACCTAATTTTTGCGGGTCAACAATTGGATAACTATAACCATCCCACACATCGTTTTTCAAATAACGAGCGTCAAAAATGACATTTTGATTCCAATCGAAGAAATTTTCATTTAAATATTGTGTACCAGTGCCATTATAATCTGATTCGGCAATAAGTCTGACTTTTTTTGATATAAGAACAAGTCCTGAAGTAGGGTTCAAAAGTAAATCGCCATCCCCATTTTTTAGTTTTAAATCAGTATACCGAGAATAATCACGATCCGCCATTGACCAATCTGGATTAGCTCCTTCATACCATTGTTCTTCATCTTTTACAACTACTAATTCAGGGTTATCTTGCAAATTAAAGACGCCAAAATTTGTTGAATTTAGTTTTTTTATCACAGTTCCCGTCGGAATATCATTACTGGTCGCCAAAGACAAAGTATAAACAGGTGCAGTTGAAGTAAAAGTTCCTTCAAATTTAAGACTCCCATTAAACTTTAGCATTTGCCATTGGAAAGGTTGACTCCCGCCCCCACCGATGAATGAGCCAATAATACCTAGAGCTTGCCCGAACATGGGTATTGCTTGAACGTAAGACGTATTCAAAATATTACCAACGGTTTGTATTAATTTTGGTCTTCCTGGCAGGTCCTCGGCCTCTTTTAACAGTTTTTTAGTATCCTCAAATGTCTTAATATATTTTTGACCTGTTTTTAAAGCGGAAGAAAAAGAAGACGTTGAGGTGCCTAACTGCGCTTTACTTGCTAGTTCGTGTGCCAATGTAAACTCTGTAGAAGATAAACTAATATTTGACTCATTAATTGAATACATCTTGAAGTCTAAAACATTATTTTTATTAATCCTATCATCATAATTCGCTACTGTAAAATCAAAATTTATCCAAGAAGAGTAAGCATTTGCATAAGCAATTACAGTCTGCTTTTCTGCAGGATCGTATGTTGCACGGGTCGATTTTGCTTCATCCCCAACGTATGATAAAATTGAATTTGAAAAGCTACTTTCTCTAAAATACAACTCTCCTCTAAAATAATTTGCAGAAACACGTTGAGAGTTATATAAAAATAAGCGAAGAATTCCCCTATACTTGTTATAAAGCGCGAAGAATGGGAAATCAACACCTTTAGCAGCAGTACCAAGATCATCATAAACTAACTCCCATCCATCATTAGGCTGAATATCGGGATTAGCGACAGCTAAAGGATTTCCGGCAGAATACCAAGGATAAGAAACAGTTAACGGAACAGTAATAAGATTGTTGTTTCTTGTATAGATAGTAATATCGTTAGTTTGGGTCCACGAAGCATTTAAAACATTATTTCCTGTGGCTAATTTATTAACCTCTGTAAGATTTAAATCTTGCCCATCTTTTAATTCTTGTTTGTTACAAGAAAAGAACAAACACAAAAATACAATTAAAAATAATTTACTTTTCATAATGACATTTTTTAAGTTTAAACAAGTTAAAAATAAATTTAAAAAAAATAAATTTAAATAACAAATTAAAACACACTTAACAAAAAATTAACCCCGCACAATTAACAAAAACATTTAATATGAAGAAAAACTGAAACTAACTCTAAAAATAGTTTTCCACATCAAATCCGTGAAATTCTTTTGTAACAACATTCTTCCAATCGGAATTTAAGTTTTTGAAAAAAATTAGCTAATTTCCTGTCAATCGAGAATTTTATTAAACAACTCAGTTTTTTGTAGCATTTGAGCTACCGCAAGCCTAATCTTATCAAAAAATCTAAACGATTGTTGTTGCTTAATGGTTTCTTTAAAAACTTGTTTCAAAAGCCGAGAACTTTTCAGAAATTCGCACACCTAATAATTTATGCTTCATGGAAGACGGTATTCAAAATTCTTCTTTTCAAGAACCCGCAGACATTAAACTATCTCCTGCAGGGCTTTCATTCTTGGCTTCAGCAGCCAAGTGGGCCAATTTTTTGGCCATTGTCTGTTTTATTTTCATCGGAATCTCCGCCATCACCATGGTCAGCTTAATCTTTGGAGCCAGTGCACTGTCACTCGGTGCTGACGAATATGTAACGGCAGGGGCTTTATCCACATTCGGTGTACTCTATCTGCTGTTTCTTGCTTTCTTCTGCCTTCCAATTTATTTCCTCTATAATTTCGGATCAAAAGCGAAAAAAGCAATCGAAAACCGCGACAGTATCCAATTGGAATTGTGTTTAGATGCGCTCAAAAAACACTATAAATTCATTGGCATCATAGTTATTATCACCATTGCATTTAACTGTATGGGCTTGATATTTGGAGTTATACTTGGTATAAGTGACGCCATAGCCGGCGTATAATATAGCCATAAATAGGGCACAAAGAAAAAGAGTCGTCTGCCATTGGCAGACGACTCTTTTTCTTTCGTATAAACTATCTATTTTTTATAATATTTCATTGCATTCGGAATCAATTTCTGAATATCCGCAATCCGTCGTTCATCACTCGGGTGGGTACTCAAAAACTCAGGCTGTCCTTTTTGGCTACCGGATGCCATACGTTTCCAGAAATCGACCGCTTCATTTGGATTGTAACCAGCCAAAGCCATAATGATCAAACCCGCAGCATCTGCATCTGATTCATCGCTTCTTGAAAATTTCAATTGCGCTAAGTTACCGCCCAGACCATAAAGATTGTTGAAAACACCGAGCGTACTGTTCCCAGAAACCCCTGCAGCTGACCCTAAAATCTGTCCTCCCAGCTGTAAAGCAATCTGATTCGATGCTTGAGCAACAGAGTGCTCTTCAATAGCGTGCGCGATCTCGTGGCCCATAACCGTTGCCAAACCTGCTTCTGTCCGTGTCACTGGTAATATTCCCGTATATACCGCAACCTTACCGCCTGGCATACACCATGCATTGACATCGTCACTTTTTACAAGGTTAAACTCCCAGTTGAAATTAAATTGATTCGCACGGCCTGTGCTTTGTAAATATTGGTTAACCGCTGTTGCCAGCCTGTTACCAACACGTTTAACCATCGCTGCATCTGCAGTCCCGGTTACTACTTTTGCGCTATTCTTCGATAAAAAATCTTTATAAGCCAATGCAGCTTGTTGGTTCACTTGATCAGCACTGACCAATTTTAAATATTTTTTCCCGGTAACAGCTGAAGTTGCGCAACCTGACAGCCCCGATGCCAGTGCCACGCACGCTAATACCATAGCTGAATACTTAAACATTCCGTTCATATGTATATATTTTCTTTCAATGGCCATATGGAATATCCAAACGATGATTAGCAGCTCCAAGCTCTTCCATCATGGATATTTCACAATAAATTATTAAACACCTTTTAGAGAATGCAATTATTGTGCCTATTCTTTTTCCTTAGCCTTTTTCTTAAAGAGATAAATCTTGGATTCATGCCCCTTCAATAATCGCTCGATATTCTTTTGATGGGTAATTAACAAAAGGATACAGATGGCTATTCCGTAAAGTAGAACAGAAGGTATCGTTGTTTTAAAAATAAATGCCAAACTAAAGGGAAATGCAAATCCTGCAGAAATGGAACCCAACGACACATAATGTGTGGTCAGCAAAATAATGATAAACACGGATACACAGACCAAAGCAGCGGGTGTATGGATCGCGAGAATCATACCACATAGTGTTGCCACCCCTTTTCCACCTCTAAATCCTGCAAATACGGGAAATAAATGCCCCAGCACCGCGATAACACCCAACGCCAACTGAAAATTGACAAATTGTACGTCGCTTGTATTCTGCCCCAGCTCTATTAAATAGGCCAGGTTTGTTGCTGTCCACCCCTTAAATATATCTACAAACATTACGATCGATCCCGCTTTGGAGCCCAACACGCGAAAGGTGTTAGTTGCTCCAGCATTACCGCTTCCATACTCACGAACATCTACTCCATAAAATGCTTGACCCAACCAAACTGCTGTCGGTATGGAACCAAACAAATAAGCTAGTAATACTGCAGTTACTAAATAAATCGATATCATTAATTAAATCAGTTCTTATATTAATTTGGCCTTTAGACTAAGATCCAAGCTCTTGACACTATGTGTTAAAGCGCCCACTGAAATATAGTCTACCCCGGCCTCCGCATATGACCGAATGGTGTCAAAAGTTATTCCCCCAGAGGCCTCTGTCTTGAATCGATGGTCAATAATCTGAACAGCTTTGGCTACATCCTGCGGCGAAAAATTATCTAACATGATCCGGTCCACTTCGCCAAAGTTAAGAACTTCATCAAGCTCCGCAAAATTTCGGACTTCTATTTCTATCTCTATTGGTTTATTTAGGTTCTTTCTGTAATCATTTGCACGTGTTAACGCCTGTACGATCCCGCCGCTATAGTCCACATGATTATCCTTGATTAAAATCATATCAAAAAGACCAAAACGATGGTTGGTCCCCCCGCCTATCCGCACAGCTTCCTTTTCCAGCACACGCAATAAGGGTGTCGTTTTGCGCGTATCTAATACCGCTGTATTTGTCCCCACTAAAAGATCTACATATTTTCGGGTAGTAGTCGCAATACCGCTCATACGCTGCATGACATTCAGCACCAAACGTTCAGCCAATAAAATACTCTGAATATTTCCTTTTATATAAAAAGCAATGTCACCTACCTTCACCTGGCTTCCGTCCTGGATAAATACTTCGCATGCCAACGTATCGTCAACGTAAGCAATAATCGCCTGCGCCACTTCTACCCCTGCCAAAATACCGTTATCCTTAACAATCAGTTTTGCTTCGCCCTGTGCTCCCTTTTCAATTGTAGAAAGTGAGGTATGATCGCCATCTCCCAAATCCTCCGCAACTGCCTGCTTGACAAATTGGGCCAGATAGTCCTTGATTTCCTTCTCCATAAATACTATTTATTGGGCTAAGATGTGGAATAATTTTTTAATCGAAAAATAGATTGATAAAAAAAGCACCGTCAATATTAATTTTTATCGATTCGTAGCTCTTCAATAGAATGGTTATTATTTCCCACGCCTATCTTAATAAAGACACGGTAGTTGGCTTGTTCTGTTGCTAGTGTAAAGGTAAAATATTGATAGCCATTGTTCGCGTTACTGGCTTGCGTCAATTTAACGGTCTTGGGTTTATGCTGATTAAAAAATGTCCCCAGCATAATTTCCGATTGATATTTTGTATAGACGCCATTCTCACCCAAAATAGACAGGGTTAAATTTGAGCCAAAATATTTGGCCATATTTTTCGCACTCCCCTCTTTCAGATACGATTTTAGTTCCTCCGATATACTTCCCAAGGAATCATCATCACCCGATAAAGTTACCTCCACTCCCGTATTCACTTCTCTTAAAGAATGCCCAAAGGCCGCAGTGTGTACAAAAAGACTATTAATAAGTATAAATGCGCAATAGCTTAAAAATTTCATATAGCTCAACATATTATAGAACAGGCTCTATCATTCATATCAATCATTAGGTAGTTCCGATTTTTTACCGAACATAAATTATGCCACAAACCTATAAAATTATTGGAGATTAACAAGGGAAGTTTTTAAGATGCGTTGATAGATTCTAAAATTAAGATTATCTTTGTTATACGATGAATAAGAAAAAAGTTGCACTCATGATCCTAGATGGACTAGGATATGGAAAACATGATAAATCAAATGCAGTTGAAGCTGCAAACACTCCATTTTTAGATCATTTATTAGAAGCATACCCCAATTCAAGCTTAGAGGCTTCCGGTGAAGCTGTCGGCCTACCTGCTGGACAAATGGGTAACTCTGAAGTCGGCCATATGAATCTTGGTGCCGGACGGATTGTCTACCAAGAGTTAGGACGTATTCATAAAGCGGTAAATGACGGCGTATTCAACACAGATCCGATTATTCAAGATGCATTTAAATATGCCTTAGAAAATAACAAGAAGGTACATTTTATCGGATTACTTTCCGATGGTGGTGTACACGCGCACACAAAACACTTAAAGGGTTTATGCGATGCAGCAAAACATGCTGGACTGACCAGTGAGCAAGTATTTGTGCATGCATTCTTAGATGGCCGTGATACAGATCCTAACTCCGGTATTGGTTATGTGAAGGATTTACAAGCTTATTTAGAAACGACAACAGGTACTTTCGCTTCCGCGATAGGCCGATACTATGCTATGGATCGCGACAACAGATGGGAACGCGTAAAATTAGCATACGACCTTTTGGTAAAAGCTGAAGGCGAAAAATCAAATGACCTTGTTGCCGCTATCCAAAAATCATACGACGAAGGCGTAACTGATGAGTTTGTGAAACCAATCGCATTGGTAGATGCCAGCGGTGCTCCTGTAGCAACGATCCAGGAGGGCGATGTGGTATTCTGTTACAACTTCAGAACGGACCGTGGCCGCGAGATCACCATCGCTTTAACACAAAAGGCATTCCCAGAATATGATCTAAAACCATTAGATCTCTATTATGTGACAATGACCTCTTACGATGAAACATTCCAAAATGTCAGGGTTGTTTTCCAAAAAGATAACTTAACAAACACTTTGGGTGAAGTGCTCGAGGCTAATCATAAAATGCAAACGCGTATTGCCGAAACAGAAAAATATCCACACGTCACATTTTTCTTCTCGGGGGGCCGTGAACAACAGTTCGAAGGTGAAAACCGTTTGTTGGTTCCTTCACCAAAAGTAGCAACTTACGATCTTCAGCCTGAGATGTCTGCCCAAGGGATTACAGACGCTATCGTCAACGACATGGAAACACTTCAACCTGATTTTATCTGCCTGAATTTTGCAAATCCAGACATGGTAGGTCACACAGGTGTTTTTGAAGCGGTGATAAAAGCCGTAGAAACGGTCGATCAATGTACAAAAACAGTGGTTGAAACAGGTCTTAAAAATGGCTACTCCTTTATTATTCTGGCCGATCATGGTAACTCAGAGTTTATGGTCAATGAAGATGGATCGCCAAATACGGCACACACAACCAATTTGGTTCCATGTATCTTGATTGACGATCATTATAAGAAAATAGCAGATGGTAAATTAGGTGATATTGCCCCAACCGTCTTACAACTTTTAGGCGTCAATATCCCCGTTGAAATGACAGGAAATGTATTGGTATCAGAATAATAATTTACTCAAAAATAGCAGCAGAGCACTTTCCCTTTTTGCGGGCAGTGCTTTGCTTTTTTGGAGTTGCGGGTCACCCTCTGCTACAAAAAGCCCTCACAAAACGTCAGACATATTTTCTGTTGATTCGTTCTTTACGGCCGAAGTCAGCCGCCTTCAGCAGCTCAACCCTGCCGTACTGAAATCAGTCAAGAAAGATGGCGAAAAAGAAAAACGCGAACTAAAAATTGGAAGCTGGAAAAATGAACTATCGGCTTTTCAATCGGCCGACATCAGTAAAAACTTTGACCCATCACTATATGACGTCAAAGCGATCGACTGCGTGACAGAATTTACAGCTAAAAAGAAAGATCTGCAAATACAAAAACTACGTATCGAATTTGACAGAAACGAAAAGGTGAAGCATATCCATATCGACAAAAAAATTGCAAACACCTTGTACGATAGTCAAGAAAAATTAGATTACTACAGCGACTCGCTCTATCGGATTGTCAAATTGCAAGACGTTCAAGGCTTAGACGCCAACCAATATGAAATTGTAGGGAAGTTTATTTCTTCAAAAAAATAAACAGCCTGATCAGTCCCATACACAAAGCCCTCAAGAATATCATTCGTTTTGAGGGCTTTTTTGTACATTAACTTTATCTTTTAAGCGAACATTTGTGAAATGTCACAACAATAATAAATGCAACACAATTGCTTTATATTTTATTTTGCTTATATTTGCCCAATTAATAAAATACCGCAAAGGATAAATGGGTTTAAACGTAGTGATTTCGGCGTGAAAGGTATCTCATTGAACAAACTAGCAGCTTTAGTGCTTTTAATGACCTTCCTAATAGGTCAGTTCATTGTGTACACCCATGCGCATCCGCAAACCGCTCTTAGCATCGTAGACAGCCCTGCAAAAAAACACCATGCAGATCATCCTAAGTGTTCCATTTGTGATCAAAACTCGCATCCTCAGATAGTTTTTCATTTTACACTAGATGAAATCATTCTTCCAGCACGCCAAATTGAATTTGGCTTATTTATTACGGGAGACCAAACTATCAGAGCGCTGCTTTCAGGCAATCGTGGCCCCCCCATCGGTTAATTTTTACGCTAATTCCAATAGCGCTGCTGCTATTTGTACAACGCTATTGCCATAAAACGACTTCAATAAGTGTTTTTAGCATTCAACAATCAAACGATTCATACGATGGATACCGAACTAAACCAAAGCCCAACGGAACTTGGTTTAGTTTGACACAGCAATTCATCGATGTAATCCTTGATATTATATACGTAAAAATTATTCGTACAAATGAAAATTAAAATTATAGGCTGCATCTTTATGCTTCTCTCCTATTTCTCCATACTTCCGGCCTTTGCGGCAACGATCAGCGGCAAGGTAACGGATGCCAAAACAAATCTTCCGATTGCTGGCGCAACAATTTCATTGCAGCAGCTTCGTTCAAGCACATCATCCGATCAACAGGGCCATTATACCTTTAAATCGCTTCCTTCAAGCGGACGTTACCTGGTTGAAGTTCGTTTTTTAGGCTATCAGTCCATTGTAAAAGCCGTCGATTTAACTTCAGAAAATCTTACCGTTGATTTTTCACTGACAGAAAGTATTATTGAAACCAACGAGGTTGTCGTTACGGGTACACTTGTCACTTCACAGAGCCGCCGCAACAGCACTTCCGTTGCAGTAATATCCAAAGATGAACTACAGGGCAATGCAACAAATTTGATTGATGCACTTGCACGACAAGTTCCCGGACTGAGCCAGATCACTACAGGACAAGGCATCTCAAAACCTGTGATACGGGGCCTTGGCTATAACCGTGTCGTTACGGTGAGTGATGGGGTCAAACAAATGGGCCAGCAATGGGGCGATGAACATGGTATTGAGATCGATCAAAATCAACCGGATCGTGTGGAGGTCCTTCGCGGTGCTGCATCGCTGATGTACGGATCTGATGCCATTGGTGGTGTGATCAATGTACTTGAACCAAACGTTCCTACGACAGGGCAGATTAAAGGTGAAATACTGAGCAGCTACTCAACAAACAACGGATTGACCAATAGCTCTGTCATGCTGACGGGTAATGAAAATGGATTTGTATGGCGTGGCCGCGGTTCTTACCAGAATGCCTATTCTTATAAGACCCCAGCAGGCCGATATGGCAATAGTGGCTTTAACAACAGCCATTTCAGTGGTATGCTCGGGCTAAACAAACAATGGGGCTATTCACATCTTAATTTTTCGTACCTAAAAAATAATATCGGTTTTTACGATGCCGAACCGGGCGATCCGCTTTACATCAATTCGAAAAGCCGTACGCTTGATTTTCCAAAACAGGATATCCGCCACTATAAACTCGCTCTTAACAATAACTTTATCGTTGGATCGGGCAATTTAAAACTCGATCTTGGCTATCAAAAAAATCAACGTCGGGAGCTTGAAGAAGCAACACCATCCTTATTCTTCGATCTGAATACCTATTCACTTGATGCAAAATATTCTTTAAGCGAAAAAAATGGCTGGCAACATGTATTTGGCATTAGCGCAAGCCAAGAACACAGTGTTAATAAGGGGGTGGAATTCCTGATTCCTGCCTATGACCAGCTGGAGCTGGGTGCTTTCGGATATGCAAAGAAAAGCTGGGGTGAAAACACGTTTAACGTTGGATTGCGCTATGACTATGTCAACAACAAAGGCAAGCAGCTCTTTGTTGAAGACGAGGAGAAGTTTGCTGGTTTCAAAAATAGTTTCAGCAATGTCAGCGGTGCACTTGGATACACGCATATCTTCAGCGAAGACCTCAATTTCAAAGCAAATGCCGGTTCGGCCTTTAGAGCACCCAATCCTGCCGAACTTGGTTCGAACGGTGTGCATGAAGGAACCTACCGCTATGAGGTCGGCAATGAAAACCTTAAACCCGAAAGAAGTTACCAAGCGGATGCTACCCTAGAGTTTGGACATAGTATCGTTACAGGAAGTATCGGAATCTATGAAAACTATATTCACAACTTTATCTATGCCTCAACCACAAAAGGCGACACAAAAACTGTCATCAGTGACAATGGCGATTCACATACCTACGACGTATATCGCTATGGTCAGGTTAATGCCAATCTATATGGTGTCGAAGGAAGCCTGAATTTTCATTTGCTAAACTGGATCCACCTCGACAATACTTTCAGTTATACCCATGCACAGAACAATACATTTGACAGACCGCTGGCATTAATTCCTGCCGGAGTCGTGCACAACACTTTACGTCTTGAACCTAAGATTACGGGATTAAATGCATTCTACGTTTCTGTCGGTCTCGACAATTATTTCAAACAGAACCGCATCGACGAAACCTTTGAAACTCCGGCCGATTCCTATACCTTATTGAATGCTGGAATCGGTACAACATTACATCTTGGATCGCAGCAATTAAAAGTATTTGCTGCAGCGTCCAATTTGACCAACAAGCGTTATTACGACGCACTGAGCAGATTACGCCCGGGACGTTTATCACAGGAAGATCCCAATTTTGGTGTCTATAATATGGGAAGAAATATCACTTTCGGTGTTTACCTCCCACTTAGCATCAAGTAAATTAAAAAAGGCGGGATCATTTAAGATCTCGCCTTTTTTAGCTATTATTTGGGGTCATCTGCAGTTGCCTCTCTTGCCAATGGCACATCGTCGGGCATTGCTTCCAAAGAGGAATCCAGGGCAAACAAGGATTCATCCGAAGCGCGGTCACCACCGGCGATTTTCAACTTATCAATCAATTCCAATGCTAATTTCTCTTCTTCGATCTGTTCTTTAACAAACCACTGTGCAAAGTTCCATGTTGCCCAGTCCTTCTCCGCCATTGCCAAATTGACAATATTATAGATCGCTTCCGTATTATCCACTTCGTGTTTAAAAACACGGTTGAAACACTCTGTCAACGATTGCGGATCTGCTGGAGGCTGTGCAATGGCTTCTATCCGTGGCCGGCCACCCCGTTCCAAAATATAACCCATAATCTTCGTCATGTGGTTACGCTCTTCCTGCGCATGCCGATACAGAAAATTGGCAATTCCGCCATAGCCCTGATCGTCTGCCCATATACCCAATGCCAGATATATCTGAGCTGCCTCAGCTTCCTTCGTCATTTGCTTGATTAGAGTTTCTTGCATGTCTTTTGACAATCGATTCGTTTCCATATGTCATCTATTTGATTTAGTAAAGAACACCATTATCAGGCATTTCGTTTGAAATTTATCGAACTAAAACAGGCAAAATCGCTGTGGACGTAATGAGCAAGTCCCTCGTTTTATATTGCACAAAAAAAGGGAAAACCAGCTGGAATTCCCTTTTCTATGCTTAATAGTGATACTATTTCAAGTTATCTCTATATACTTTTGCTTTTTTGATTTCCGTTTGGATATCTTTCTTCGATGCATCAAAGCTTAACACTTTTTCATAATCCTTGATTGCATTATTGTAAGCGTCAGTTGCCATCGCTTTATTGTAATTAGGCGTACCTTCTGTTCCAATTAAAATACCCAAATCACGACTAGCAATCGCTCTATTTTGATAAAATTTCGCATCACTTGGATTAATAGTAATTGCTTTTGAATAATCCTCAATAGCTACTTTCAACAACTGCTCTTTGTTGGCAACAGATGTTTTGTTTGTTGCCTGAACAGCAAGATTGTTTGTTGCTTTCGCTTTAAAGTATAAAGCATTGGCATTTTTACCGTTTAATGCAACTACTTTTCCAAACGTTTCAGCTGATTTTTTATAATCACCGTTTTGAAACTGAGAATATCCCAACATATATAATACATCCGGATCTTTCCCTTCCTGAGGTAGGGCTTTGGTCAAGTATGACTCTGCATTCTTGAAATCACCATCCAAAAGAGCTTTTTGCCCCATTCTCACATTAGCGTTGCTATGCTCAGCCTGTTTTGGTTGTTGTGCATTTGCGCTAAAAGCAACTAAAGCAAAAACCCCTGTAAACAAACCCAATTTAAATGATTTTAAATTCATATCTAAATAGTTACGTTTTTATATTCTCTCTTTAATGATCACAATCGATCAATTTCATATCCGCGAAAAAAGCTTCTGGCACTGTCTCTAGTCATGATAAAGATGCCATCAGCGTTGTTTCACAATCCAATATTACAATTATTATGCCTATTTCTCTAACAAATGGCAGATAAATTTTATTTAACCTGCCTTTTTTTCCTATTCTAGGAAATAGATTTGTAATTTTGCTCACTTTTAGCAATTGGCACTCCCCTTGCAATATACGGGAAACAATAATAGAAGCTTAAAATTTGAGCGTCAGCCGTCAACATGTCAGCGACTGCCAAATACACAAAATAAATACTATGAGCAAATTCGAAACTTTTGATTTCAGTCAAGCAATTCCAATCGTTGCAGAGGATACCGAATTCTTCCCCTTACTCACCCAAGAGGATGAAGATAATATGGCGAATGCTGAAATTCCAGAAGCATTGTCTATTTTGCCTTTACGTAATACCGTATTATTTCCCGGTGTTGTCATTCCGATTACCGTAGGTAGAGATAAATCCATCAAACTTGTCAAAGAAGCCTATAAAGGCAGCAAGACTATCGGTGTTGTTTCTCAAAAGGACATGACAGTAGAGGACCCAGGATTTGAAGAACTAAACAAAGTGGGCACCGTTGCCCATATCATCAAAGTACTTCAAATGCCTGATGGTAATACCACCGTCATCATCCAGGGAAAACAACGATTCAACTTGTTGGAAATTGTCGATACAGAGCCTTATTTAAAGGCGCGTGTGGAGAAATTCAACGAAGCGAAGCCGAAGATGACCAAGCACTTTAAAGCGACAATTTCTACCTTAAAAGAAATGGCGCTGCAAATCATCCAACTTTCACCAAACTTACCGAGTGAAGCTGGTATAGCGATTAAGAATATTGAAAGCCCCTCGTTTCTGATCAATTTCATTTCGTCGAATATCAATGTCGAAATGACAAAAAAACAGGAGCTGCTTCAAATACCTAAAGTAGAGAATCGGGCCAAACTTTTACTGGAACTGTTGACTACAGAAATCCAGATGCTGGAATTAAAACACCAGATACAAAATAAAGTACGTGTGGACCTTGACAAGCAACAACGCGACTATTTCTTGAACCAACAGCTTAAAACTATTCAGGAAGAATTGGGCGGAAATACCCCCGATCTTGAATTGGAAGAGCTTAAAAAACGCGGCAAAACAAAGAAATGGAGTATTGAAGTAGAAAAACATTTCACCAAAGAACTCGAAAAGCTTTCTCGTATCAATCCTGCAGCTGCAGATTACTCGGTGCAGCTCAATTACCTGGAGCTACTGCTCGATCTGCCTTGGAATGAAGCAACAAAAGATAATTTTGATTTAAACAAAGCACAAAAAGTGCTCGATAAAGATCATTATGGGCTTGAGAAAGTAAAAAAACGTATCATTGAATACCTTGCGGTATTGAAATTAAAAAATGATATGAAAGCGCCAATCCTTTGTTTGGTAGGCCCTCCGGGAGTCGGTAAGACCTCTTTGGGCAGATCTATTGCCAAAGCATTGGGCCGTAAATATACCCGTATGGCCTTGGGTGGTGTACGCGATGAAGCTGAAATCAGAGGGCACCGCAAAACTTACATCGGCGCAATGCCGGGCCGCATCATTCAATCCCTGAAAAAAGCAGGCGCAGCAAATCCTGTTTTTATCCTGGATGAAATCGATAAGATGAGCGCGGATTTCAAAGGTGATCCTTCTTCTGCCCTGTTGGAAGTATTGGATCCGGAACAAAACACGCATTTCTATGATCACTATGTGGAAATGGAATTTGATCTTTCTAAAGTGATGTTTATCGCAACAGCCAACTCGCTAAGTTCTATTCAGCCAGCTTTATTGGACAGAATGGAGATCATCGAAGTGAATGGCTATACCATCGAGGAGAAAATCGAAATCGCAAAAAAACACCTGTTGCCAAAACAGCGCGAGATGCATGGAATGGCATCTAAAGATGTGACCCTAAAAGGCAAGATCATTGAAAAGATCATCGAGGACTACACGCGCGAATCTGGTGTACGGGGATTGGAAAAGAAGATCGGCTCGGTCGTACGTGGCATCGCAACGCGCATTGTTATGGAAAAAGATTACAACCCGAGTATCAATGAACAGGATCTTCTGGACATCTTGGGTGCACCGATCTTTGATAAAGACATTTACGAAAATAACAATGTTGCCGGCGTCGTTACAGGTTTAGCCTGGACTTCTGTAGGTGGCGATATTCTATTTATAGAATCTTCTTTGAGCCCAGGGAAAGGACGTTTGAGCCTGACTGGTAATCTAGGGGAAGTTATGAAGGAATCGGCATCGATTGCATTGGCCTACCTGAAAGCGCATGCTTCGGATTTTGGCATTGACTACCGTGTATTTGACCATTGGGACATCCATATTCACGTTCCTGCAGGAGCCATTCCAAAAGATGGTCCTTCGGCTGGTATAACGATGCTTACCGCATTGACATCGTTATTTACACAACGTAAAGTGAAGGAGAAATTAGCCATGACCGGTGAAATAACCTTACGTGGAAAAGTGTTACCTGTAGGCGGTATCAAGGAAAAAATTCTTGCTGCTAAACGTGCTAACATCAAAGATATTATCCTTTGTAAATCCAATGAAAAGGATATCCTGGAGATCAAGGAAGATTACATCAAAGATATGCAGTTTCACTACGTGACTGAAATGTCGCAAGTGATCAAACTCGCATTGTTGGAAGAAAAAGTTATTGGCGCCATTGATCTGGCACAGCATATAGAAAACACAAAAAAGGAGAGCTAACAGCTACCCGAAAGGTTTTTAAATGACAAAGGGGCTATCCAAAAAAGTTGGGTAGTCCCTTTGTTATATAATTTTATACCGAATATTCTATTCTTAAACGGTTTGGGCTGATTTTTACACATCCTCCTTTAGTTTAAACTAAGCCTTCTTTTACGGTTAACTTCTGATAACGCATATCATCGTTTAGATCCCAACTTTTCATGCAATAGCTCCTCGTCCAAACTGTTTTCATATTTGGAGATCACCAATGTCGCCGCCGAATTTCCGATCAAATTTGTAATCGCCCTTGCTTCACTCATAAAACGGTCCACACCAAAGATCAGAGCTACGGATTCGACAGGTACATGTCCGACAACAGGTAAGGTCGCGGCAAGGGTAACAAAACCGCTCCCCGTGACACCGGCAGCGCCTTTGGAAGTCAGCAGCAATACCAGCAGCAAGGTAATCTCCTGCTCTAAGCTAAGGTGCATATTCAGCGCCTGTGAAATAAATACCGCTGCCATGGTCAAATAAATACTTGTCCCGTCCAGATTGAAGGAATACCCTGTAGGGATAACTAAACCTACAACAGGTTTGGCACAGCCTGCATCTTCCATCTTCTGCATAATACCCGGCAATGCCGACTCTGAGGAAGAAGTGCCCAAGACAATCAAAATCTCCTCTTTAATATATTTTAAAAACTTAAAAACATTGACCTTAAGATAAAAATACAAAACCGCTCCAATCACAATGATCACAAAAATAAAACAGGTCAGGTAAAAACTCACCATGAGCATGCCTAGTTTAGATAAAGCCTGGATGCCAAACTTGCCAATCGTAAAACCCATGGCGCCCATCGCCCCTAAAGGAGCCAGGTACATAATCATTTTGATAATGGAAAAGAGAACCTTTAGAAAAGACTGCAATACGTTGAGGACAGGTTCGGAAGCTTTCTGCCCTATTTTTGTCATACCGATCCCAAAAAGAACTGCAAAAACAAGTACCTGCAGCATATTGTCCGAAGCTACTGCAGCAATTACATTATCTGGGATGATCCCGATGATGAAATCCATAAAACTATGCGGTTTCTTGGATTCTGAAATATAATGAGATACCGAAGACACGTCGAGACTGGCAGGATCGGCATTCATACCGGTACCCGGTTGTATCAGATTAACAAACACCAGTCCGATAATCAGCGCTATCGTTGTCATGACTTCGAAATAGATAATGGAAGTCAGGCCGATTTTACCGACTTTTTTTGTATCCTGCATCCCAGCTATACCGATCACGATAGAACTGAAAATCAATGGCGCAATAACCATCTTGATCAGTTTAATAAAAGCATCTCCCAATGGCTTTAGCTTGACAGCAAAGTCAGGATAATAAATCCCACAGACAATCCCTATGAGTATACCCAATACGACTTGAAAATAGAGGCTTTTAAAAATATGTTTCATGATCGGTTTATTTATTGAAAGCAATTCCCTTTGCTATTCATCGGTTTTTTAATTTAGGATTCAGAATTTTCTGAGTACGAATATAAAAAAAAGGGATGCATAAATGCATCCCTTCCTATGATATTTTCTAAACTTAATTACTGAAATATGCTCTCACATTTTTTCCTTCAATCCAGTTCATATAAGCTTTGTTGACAATCTTGTTTCCTCCAGGTGTAGGATAGTCACCCGAGAAGTACCAATCACCTTTATGTGCTGGACAAGCTTTGTGCAGATTATCCAATGTCTGATAAATGACTTCAAGCTCCGCTTTCAAGTGGTGAGGTCTTACAATACGAGCAATTTCCTCCGAGATCTCCTCATCCGTAAAAGGTGCATAGATCGCTTTGACATAATTTTCGATATCGTTGACATCCTGGGTCATTGACAACACACATTTTTGATAAACTTCATCGATTATATGTGCCATACCACGTTGTTTCAACAGGTTAATTGCAGCTTCGAAAGCCACAAATTCGCCCATGCGTGACATATCAATACCGTAACAATCCGGGTAACGGATCTGAGGAGCAGATGAAACAATCACGATTTTTTTCGGATTCAGACGATCCAAGATTGTTAGAATACTTTGTTTCAATGTTGTTCCCCGAACGATAGAGTCATCAATGGCAACAATGGTATCTTCATGATCCATAACAATACCGTAAGTCGTATCATATACGTGCTGTACCATATCTGTACGGTCTGCGTCTTGCGTAATAAATGTGCGCAATTTAGCATCCTTCACGTTGAGTTTTTCAAAACGAGGTTTAATACTCAGGATTTCATCCAATTCTTCATCAGAAATTTTTTCTGAGCGATTCAATAAAGTCTCCTTTTGAAAATCCCGCACATAAGCGTTGATACCGTCCATAAGGCCATAGTAAGATACTTCGGCCGTATTTGGAATAAACGAGAATACGGTATTTTTGATATTATTCTTGACAGATTCCAATACCTGAGGCACCAGTAATCTACCTAATTCTTTACGTTCCTGATAGATATCAGCATCCGATCCACGCGAGAAGTAAATCCGTTCGAAAGAACAAGAACGTTGTTCTACGGGCTGTCTAAACATCTCTTCGGTTACCGTGCCATCTTTTTTGGCAATCAGGGCATGGCCTGGTTTAATTTCCTTCACAGCACCAATAGGAATATTGAATGCCGTCTGGATGACAGGTCTTTCCGATGCCACCACCAAAATCTCCTCATCCTGATAATAAAACGCCGGACGGATACCCGCTGGATCACGCATAACAAAAGCATCACCATGACCAAAGATACCTGCGATGGTATAACCGCCATCCCAAGTTTTGGCCGAACGCTTCAATATCTTGGTCACATCAATATTTTTAGCGATCAAAGAACTGATCTCAATATTAGAATGACCTTCTTTTTTGAACTGATCGAAAAGATCTTGGTTTTCATCATCCAGGAAGTGGCCAATTTTTTCCAAAACGGTTACTGTATCCGCCTTTTCTTTTGGATGTTGTCCCAACTCATATAATTGTTGCAACAATTCATCCACATTGGTCATGTTGAAGTTACCCGCTACCACCAAATTGCGAGACATCCAGTTGTTTTGTCTCAAAAATGGGTGACAGCTTTCGATACTGTTCTTTCCATGCGTTCCATAGCGTAAATGTCCTAAAAGTACTTCTCCGGTAAAACTTACGTTATCTTTTAACCATTGTGTATCTTTTGACTCCTCCGGAAACGCTTTCTGAACAGAAGCGAATTTTTTCTGCACATATTCGAATATATCTGCCACAGCAGTTGAGCCCATAGCTCTGTAACGCGAAATGTAACGATTTCCAGGTTTAACATCAAATTTAATGGTTGCAATTCCAGCCCCGTCTTGTCCACGGTTGTGCTGTTTTTCCATTAATAGGTACAATTTGTTGATGCCATAAAATGGCGTACCATATTTTTCCTGATAATAAGATAAGGGTTTTAACAGGCGAATTAGTGCGATTCCGCACTCGTGTTTAATAGCGTCGCTCATATCTTGATTTGATG